>JAEEGH010003771.1_pt1 | contig 39462 bp, 39 predicted proteins | sample 9134181 | NCBI WGS metagenome assembly JAEEGH01 (sample SAMN16246544, study PRJNA631951) | gut metagenome | biome: gut microbiome; feature: rumen; material: DP-attached | host: Bos | place: Iran: Karaj | collected 2018-10 | reverse complement strand
GGCATCTTTGTCCAGTATGGGCGAAGAGGGAGCAAGGACAGCGGTGGAGAAATTTGATGAGTTTGATATTCTGCTGAAGGGGATATATGATCAGGCGCAGAGGCTGAAATAATGTAATACCGGTCAGAACCGTCCCCTTGCCCCCTGACTTTCCAACATATTTTTTACAAAATGGTCCTGACATGGTAATATATATTCGCCGTGTTAGGGCTATTTTTATGTAAATAATTGTTTTAAAGGAGATATATTACCATGAAACTAGGAATCGTTATTTGAACACCTTTTTCATATATCTCCATAAAAATCCTTAAAACTCTCTAAAACCGCATAAACACTTCATTCGCGGAAATTTCAACTCATATAAAACTTGTTATAGATTCATATATTTCATAAAAAAATGGCACTCGCGTGGCACTGGGTGGCACTCGATATGGCACTCGATGGCACTCGTTTTTGGGTAATCCTATGAGAGATTATTTCATGTCATTTTTAGGTTACTTTTTGGTTGAGAGTCCCAAATTAGCAAAAAATATGATTGATGTATATAAAAGCCAGGTTCATAGTAGCCTGGTTTTTATAATGCCATAAAATGTCCAAAAAATATTTACAGTGACAATATATGTCATTGTGAGGTGGTACACTCTCAATATAAGTCATGTAAGTATGTTTTAGGACTAAGGAGGAACTGAACATGGGAAAATTTGAGATTGAAGGATACGCCAAAAGAAAGGTTAAATGCGATTTGGCGATAGTGCATGTTACATTTAGAGCGGCAGGAATCAGTGCGCATGAACTGTCAAAAAAGGTTATGGATGAATGTGATGACTTTATCAAGCTTATGGCAAAACTTGGGATTAAGCCACAGGATATCCAGTACCAGTCTGACCGGACTGACACACGAAGCTATAATAATGACAACGAATTGGAAACCAAAAGAGAAATAATAATCAGGATTCCATTTGATGTTAGAATTTTGAATCGTATTCAAGGCGCATTACAGCATGGAAGGTATAATTACACCATGTATGTTGATGGAGATATAAGTTATCGTCACCAATTACTGGCCGAGCTTTCTCAGGAAGCTTTGAATAATTCTAAGGATATTGCTGAAAAATTAGCAACTTCATCGGATATGCGAGTAAAGGGAATAGAATCAATACGAAAAGATTACTGGGATGATGAGGATGATCATAACAGTAGGCGTGCAGGTGATGCTGGTGCCGGCGATATACTTGGCCTCGATGATGATTTATTTGGTGGACCGCGAGTAGCTGATGAAATCGAGGCGAAATATATTGAGGAAGATGTAAGGCTGAAAATTACATGGAATATAGCTTAATTATCAGGAGAGGAGAATGATTGAAATTCTCCTCTTTTAAAAATGAAAAAAAGGTTAAAAACGTTATTATAACACACTAGCATACCGCTTGTTATGGTAAAATAAGAGTATTAGCGAGACAAGTAATGTCAAAAACATATCCGAAATGACAATATATGTCATTGCCGAGTGGTAAAATTTGAAGCATAAGTAATGGATATGCTTCAGAAGGGAAAAATATGGCGTTTGAAGATTTAAAAGGTGATAGAATCGCCAGAGTTCTGTCAATTTACACCAAGTTACTTGATGGCGAAATAGTTAGCAAAACCGTAGAAGCTCGAAAGTACGGCGTAAATGAGAGAACAATCCAAAGAGACATCGATGATATACGGAATTTTTTTGATGAGGATGTTGAAAGAGCCGGATATCTGCGATCTATTGTGTATGATCGAACTGAAAAAGGCTATAGAATCGAACAAGCAAACAAGATGAAACTCAGTAATGATGAGATTCTTGCTGTATGTAAAATCCTTTTGGATAGTAGAGCGTTTACCAAACGTGAGATGACAGACATGCTTGATAGACTGGTTTCCTGTTGTACTCCAAAAGAAGATAGCAAAATGGTAAAAGAACTTATCAGCAATGAAGAGTTTCACTATATAGAACTTCGCCATAAAACCGAGTTTCTTGGCAAAATGTGGAGTATTGGTATTGCTATAAGAAACTGCTGCTATATTGACATGGAATACTATAGGACCAAGGACAAATCTGTTGTAAAACGAAAAGTTAAGCCTGTAGCCATAATGTTTTCGGAGTATTATTTCTACCTTACAGCATTCATAGATGATAAGGACGAAGCAAGGGAAGATTTTGACGTACTGAATGATTCTTTTCCTACAATTTACCGTATTGACAGGATAAGAAAGATGAAAGTTTTGGATGAAAAGTTCCATATCCCTTACAGCAACCGGTTTGAAGAAGGTGAGTTCAGAAAACGTGTCCAGTTCATGTACGGAGGAAAGCTTAGGAGAGTCAAATTTAGATATTCAGGAACAGATGTTGATGCGATTTTGGATAGACTTCCAACAGCTGAAATCCTTTCTGAAGAAGCTGGTATTTTTATTATTTCTGCCGAAGTATTTGGTGCGGGAATAGATATGTGGATAAAAAGCCAAGGCGATAATATTGAGATGATTGAAAACCTTGGATAATACCTAAACATAGATGGAGGAATTGCTATTATGGCAAAAGTAAAGATTATAAGCGATCCATATAAAAGAGAGATTAGTTATTGGGTTTTTAATGAGCAGACCAACGGATGGGACAATATAAATGATTGCGATAAAGATAGCAAATTAAGAGAGAAAAATGATGAACGCTTTTTCCTGCCATTTAAGGTGAAAGACATAGTTGATACCATCATATCTGAATATCAGGTAGGAACTGAGAAAGTTACGATTGAATTTCAGGGAACTTCTGATGAATATGACGAAGTGCGAAAAATCTGTGATGAAGATGATGTAAGAGACAAAGTTCAGGTTGAGAGATCAAAAATATACTTGGCTAATGCTAGAGTGATTTTAGAAGACCATACCAAGGAGATATTTGATACTGTTGAACCTTTAATAAGAAAAATAGTTAAAGATGATGCAAATATTACCAGAGGCTTGGACAAGGTTTCCGAGGCTCTTAAAGATATTATACCGATTTGTATTTTTGGAAATTATAGCGCAGGAAAATCTACTTTCATAAATGCCTTAATAGGATATGAAATTCTACCTAGCGGCGGAGATCCTGTGACTGCAAAGATTTTTGAAATAAAGAAATCAAGCCAGGAAGATAGAGCAAAGGTTAAATTTGAATATCTTCAGAAGCATTATGAAATTGTATTTGAGAATAACGGATATCAGATTGCTGAGGGAGATAAAGATTCTGAATTAGTACAAGAAATCATAAAAGGTATAGAAAAGAGCGAGTCCAGATCTTTCGATGTATTGGCTAACATTACAGTTAACATTATCAATAGATTTGAGAAGAAAGATAAAACAACTATTGCCATTGGAAATATTGTCAGAATAGAGGTTCCATTTAGTAAAAATGGAATACTTGGGCTGTCACAAAACAAATTTGTGATTTTTGACACACCTGGTTCAAACTCGCAATCAAATGTGGATCATGGAATGGTTCTTACTGAGGCTCTTGAGGGCTTTTCTAATGGTATTCCAGTGTGGGTTTCAACATATGATTACATTGATAGCGTAGACAATGCACAATTGGTGGAGAAACTGTACCAGATAGATGCTTTGGATAAACGCTTCACAATGATCGTAGTAAACAAAGCGGATTCTGTTGAATTGCCTAAGCAGGGACTTGCAGATGAGGAAGTAAATGGAATCCTGGAATATGATTCTGTGGAGAAAATGTATTCCAGTGGTATATATTTCTTGTCTGCGGTTATGGGATTTGGTGCAAAGAATAAAGATGGTTTTATCAGTGATTTCCTAGCAGATGTTTATGATGAAAAGGAAAAGAAATTCTCAAATCCTGAGGCAAGATCATATAAGAAATTATATGAATACAATATTATGCCAAAACAGATTAAGAAAAATGCCGTAGCGTATTGCTTAGATTCACAAAATCTTATCTATGCAAATAGTGGCTTGTTATGCATAGAAATGGAAATGGAAAAATTTGCAGGCCGTTATGCAGCATACAATAAATGCCAGATGGTAAAGAGGTTTTTGGGAGAAGTCATTGATGAGACCGGAAGACGAATTGCGGAGAAAACTGCTATTCGTGAAAAGAATATGAAGAAATTGGAAAATGAATTAGATAATACCAAGTTTCTTTTACTGGAGGATATCAAGGCTTCAACTAAGGAGCTTACAAGAAATCATGAGAAAGAAACAAAGACGTATGTTCAGGACTTTGTAAATTCCCAGCTTCACTATGAGAGAACGCTAGAAGAGTTGGAGATAAGGGAGACTGAATTAACTAATCAGAATAGTGAAGAGGCAAATGTCTCATTGGCAGAAAAAGAATATGAAGGTGCCAGAAATAGTCGCTGGAATAAGTTCATGGAGAATAGCCAGAATATATTCAAAGGCAATTTCCTTGAAAATATAAGGAATACTTATGAAGATTGGAACTTTGATTCAAGAGAGTTAAGTTCTAAAAAATCAAACCTTGATTCTACCAAGAAAAATGTAGATAAAGAAACTGCAGATGAGTTGATGCATATAGTTCGAAGCGAATTCAGAAGGAACTTGATGGATGCTCAAGAGAAGCTAAGTGAGTTGACTTCTAAGAAATGGCAAAGCAATGCGCAGATATATAGAGATGAAATGGTAAAGATAATAACGGGTTCTGATGCATTAACAGCGCAGCAGAGAAGCGATTTATCAGATGCTATTTTGAGTTATCAACCATTTGCTTTCGATGATAAGGCTGACAAAGTCTTTATTAAAGCAAAATACTTGCAGGGAAATGTTCTAGGAATAAAGTTTTTCGATACAGAAAGGTTAGATACAAGAAGATTGGTATCGGCGTATAACTCTAAGCTAAGTAGCAGCATAAATGAGATATCAACATCTATAAATGATAGCTGTTATTCAAGCTATCAGAAGTGGCAGGAAGACTTAAGGATAATGGTTGAGCAAAATATTACAACGCTCAATCCTGAACTTAGGGAACTTACAGAGATGATACGAGAAGAATCTGAAACAATACAGGAATTACAGAACAATCAGCAGACCATCACTAATTCTTTCAAAGCAATGGAAGAACTGATGTCTTGGAAGTTGATAGAAGAATAAGGGGATTGTTGCTATGGGTGTAAAAAATATTATTAAAAGAGCTGGAGAAAAAGCAGGCAATACCGTATCAAAGTTAGCAGTTCTTAGCCCAGTTCAGCTTGAAAATGTACAACTTCAAAGAGAAGAATATTTGCTTAGCCAGCCAGATCCTACAGATACTGTTGCTCGTCAGACAACAGAACGTATGATGGCGGCAAGTAGCATAGAAATCTTTAATGCTTATTTGAGCCAAATAAAAGATTTATATATTCCTGTAGAGAAGGATGCAGAATACGATGCTCCATTCGATGCATTGCATAATATCAGATACTTCAACATTACCAAGTGGGTAGCTGACAAGAAGGAAAACAGTTTGGAAAAACTGGTTAATGTCTATGCGGTTTTATCAAATGAACCATGTAATATTGCACTTGTTTTTAACAGAACCAAGGACACAACCAATGTATATCTTGCTGTTGTTAATACGCAGAATAATGTAAGCAATGTAAATGCAGAGATTTATAAGAGCAGGTTAGTGGAAGCAATACGAGGAAATTTCCCAGGAGCTGAACTGGCTGATGCCCAAGCGGGAATCATTCCTTGCATGAACAATGACAAGGCATATTCTGTAGCTATGGCTTCAAATATCCCAACAGAGAAGTCTGAGAAGTTTATTAGCCAGACAATCGAAAAACTATTGGATGGCATTATCCCAGATTCAAAGAAAAAGGAATACACTATAGTACTTCTCGCGACACCGATACAAGATGTTGAAGAGCGCAAATTGAAGCTTGGAGAGTTTTATTCAGGACTAACTCCATATGCAGAGTGGCAAACTGACTATCATTTCAATGATAATCAGATGTTTGGATCATCCGCTACTGTAGGAGTAAATGTAGGAGCTAGTGCGGGAATACAGAACACAGCTAATTATTCTACAACTGATACTGACAGCACTACCGATAATTCTTCAGTTACAAATACGGAGAGTAGTAGTGATACTGTTACAAATGGAACTGCTGAGGCAACTTCAGAAAGCAGTGCTCATTCGGATGGAACAACAGAAACTAATACTACAACAAATGGAACGAGTGGATCGACTGGTACAAGCAGCACAACAACTACGGGAAGCACGAACACTACAACAAACACAGAAGGCACTCAATCTGGAAGCAATTGGAATGCTGGTTTAAGCTTTATAGCTAATGCTGGTGGTGGACATAATTGGGGCGAAAGCAGTAGTGTTGCCGAAGCTGTTTCAGAAATGAAAAATGTAGCTTCAGGAACAACGAGTACGAGTGGATGGACTAATAGTGCGGCAAAGGCACTCGGTAAGACTGCTACGGATACACTTACTAAAGGCGTAACTAATACTATTTCGAATTCTGTTGCTAAAACAACTGGAACCGCGGTTGCAAATACCCTAGGTAAAGCAGTTACTAAGGCTATGTCCACAACATCAGGAATAGCCAAGGGAACAAGTCTTGGGGCTAATTTTGGCGCTAACTTTGCAAGATCATCAACGGTGACCGCTATGGTTGGTAAGTCAGAAGGAATTACTCAGACTTTCTCTAACTATAATATTAAACATGCACTAGAATTGCTTGAATCACAGATGAAACGCTTAGAGCAAAGTACCGCTCTCGGAATGTGGGATTTTGCAGCATACGTTCTTAGCGAGGACCAGAATATTGCCAATAATGTGGCTCACTCATACTTGGCTTTGACTCTAGGAGAAGAATCTTATATGTCAAAGTCAGCTATAAATCTTTGGAGAGGTAATGTTGAGGAGGAAAAGGATTCCGCAAAGGAAATATGCTCTTATATACGTGAGCTGAGACATCCGGTATTTGGACTTAATCCGGGAGTGGTTGAACTGGATTCTGAGTATAATGAATATCCTTCTATTGTGACTGCTACAACAAGCCTGTCAGGGAAAGAGTTGGCATATTCTCTTAATTTTCCTCAGAAATCTATCTCAGGGCTACCAGTACTTGAATGTGCTGAGTTCGGTAGAAATGTCGTTACATATGACATGTCTTCGGATACAGATAAAAAGATTATTCTTGGAAATGTATTTCATATGAATCATGAAGAAAGGAATACAGTATCTCTTTCTCTGGAATCATTAAAGTCACATACATTTATTACAGGAAGTACAGGATCAGGTAAGAGCAATACAATATACCATTTGTTAGAGATGGCGAGAGATAAGGGAATACATTTCCTTGTTGTAGAACCTGCAAAGGGTGAATATAAGAATGTATTTGGGAAAGATGAGGATGTCTTCGTATATGGAACAAATCCTAGGCTGGCTCCATTACTTAGGATTAATCCCTTTAGCTTCCCTGAGGATGTGCATATATTGGAGCATCTTGATAGGCTGGTTGAGATATTTAACGTTTGCTGGCCTATGTATGCAGCTATGCCAGCAGTTCTCAAAAGTGCTGTGGAAAAAGCATATGTTGATTGCGGCTGGGATCTGATGACTTCATCAAATAAATATGATAATCGCATATATCCTGACTTTACTGACGTTGCGAGAAATATCAGGACAATAATAGACAGTAGTGAGTATGACAAAGAAAATAAAGGCGCGTATAAAGGATCTTTATTAACAAGGCTTCAGTCACTGACAACTGGTATAAATGGGTTAATCTTCTCCTCAGATGAATTAACTGGTGAAGACTTGTTTGAAAAGAATGTCATTATTGATTTGAGCAGAGTGGGATCAGCGGAAACAAAGTCGTTAATAATGGGTATGTTTGTTTTGAAATTACAGGAGTTCAGAATGACAGAAGACATACCTATGAATGCTGATTTACGTCATTTAACTGTGCTTGAGGAGGCTCATAATCTTCTTAGAAGGACTTCAATAGAGCAATCAACGGAAAGCTCTAATATCCTTGGTAAGAGTGTTGAGATGATTGCTAACGCAATTGCAGAAATGAGAACATATGGCGAAGGATTTGTTATTGCAGATCAGGCACCGGGACTCATGGATATGTCAGTTATTAGAAATACAAATACAAAAATAATCATGAGACTGCCAGATCAAAGTGATAGAGACCTCGTTGGAAAGGCTGCAAATCTGAATGATGATCAGATAAAGGAATTGTCTAAGCTTCCATGTGGCGTGGCAGCTATTTATCAAAATGAATGGGTACAGCCTGTCCTTTGCAAAGTACAGAAACATGATTGTGATGATGCAAAGTATTCTTTTGACAATAAGAGTAATGAACAACTCATAAGCAGTAATGCAGAATTGACTGATTCGTTATTGAAGTGCATCATGGATAACGAGCTTTTCCAAAAAGGAGACAAAGAGGATCTTCGTGAACTGAAAAGCATGGTCATTAGGTCCAGGTTGAATTCTTTAGTTAAGGTTGATTTCTTGGATTACATCGATGAGGAAAAGGAAAGCGGAATAGAGTCTTTGAGATGCCTTATATTTGATTTCCTTAAAGCAGAAGAGGCAATACAAGCATCTGAAGAATACGGAGATATCCATGAATGGGTCGATGCAGTGGTAGAAAAGCTAGAGCCTTCTGTTAAGAAATATTCAAAGAAACAAATAGACTTAACAGTTATGTTGATACTTCAAGAGAAAATGGCAAGAGATTACTCATATAAGCCAATTTTAAATAGCTTTCTTGAAGCATACAGGAACGGAGGTGGCGTATTTTGATATCTGAATTAGTAAGTACTGATGTGAAAGATATAAAGCCTCAAGATACCGAAAACTTCCGTAATATTAAGCCAGAGAAAGAAATGTCTGCAAAGGATCTAAATGATGCAGTAAATACTGAGTTCAATAAGGCTGCTAAGGAAGCTGAGGGAAAAGAAGCTGCTTCAAAAGAGTATTTTGATGATAATGGTGAGAAGTACAGAGAAGGAGATACGCTTCTTCCTAACAAGCAATTTGAGGTACGAGGATATAAGTACGAAACTGACGATAAAGGACGCATAGTATCAGCCGAAGGCAAACTCAGAATGAGGGATCCTGACTATGTGCGTGATATGGAGGATGTTAGGAAAATTGATGGTCAAGAGTATAAAAACAGTGATGATAGAGGCCATCTGATAGGACATCAATTTGGTGGAAGCGATAAGCTGGAAAACCTTGTTCCTATGGACGCAAAGCTGAATCAAGGCGACTTTGTGAAACTTGAAAATACTCTGGCAGATGCTGTAAAAGATGGTGCTGATGTGAAGCTTAAAGTTGAACCTGTCTATGAAAAGGATTCTACAAGACCTTCTGAATTCAAAGTTTCATATACCATAGACGGAGATAGAGAAGTAACAGTATTTAAGAATGAAAGCGAGGCAAAATCATGATAAATGATAAGGTATATCAAGGCATATTCGATGAACTCAGCAAATATCTTACATCGGGATGGGAAAAGTTGATTGTTTATCTTGAATATGGTAATGCATCCTATACATTTTCCTTTTTTGTAAAGGATAAGGAAGGTTATACAAAATGCTTTGACCTTCCAGGATTGAAGGAAAAGGATTTGGATGCCTCATTCAAAAAAATAGATGCACTTGTTTCAAAAGAAAGAAACAAAGAGAAACAACCATGGTCGAACATGACAATGATCATTGGAAAAGATGGAGATATGCATTCTGATTTTGATTATACAGACCTTTCTGAAGGTACTTATCAGTATAAGAAAAACTGGAAGAAGAAATACTTGGTATAAATGAGGAATTGCAATGATAAAGGTCGATAAAGTATCAGAAGCCAAAGGGCATGAAATAGAGATTCCTAAAGCATTTAAAAATATAAAGCCTCGTGAAATTATGTCAGATCAGGAGGCTTCTGACTTTATTGCCAAGGAATTTGAAAAAGCTCATGATGAGGCTGAACTGGATACCTATTCAAAACTGCTTTCTGAGGCTTTCAATCGCTGTGAAGACGAGATCATAATAGACTTTGAAATAAATGAAAAGATAAAAAGCATTTTGGAAAAGTTTAATGATGAAAACTGGAATAATCTTGATAACAGTGAGCGGACAAAACTAATAAAAGAGTTTGTTAAAGCGGTTGGAAAGGAATTGGGAGTAGAGAAGATTCCAGAAGTGGTTTTATCAAATGATGACGATAACGCCTATGGTTTTTATGACCAATTCAAAAATCTTATTTCAATCAATGATAAATTTACTAATAATCCGGTTGAAGTTGTAAATACAGTAGCCCACGAATTGAGGCATGCTTACCAACACTATAGGGCTGAGATACTTGAGTCTTGGGAAGATGCACTCTTTAAGATAAATTATGATAATTACATTTCACCCATACAGTTGCCTAATGGAGGATGGCTGTTTTTTACAGATTATCAGGATCAATATGTGGAAGTAGATGCAAGAGCGTTTGCTAATATTTTTACGGAGGCGATGAGATGAGTAATGTAATTGAAACATTTTATAAAGACAACAATATTCCGGAGTTCCTTTTGAAACAGAAGATGGCTAAGTTCGAGAATAATCCTGATGTTGCAGGAGAATTTGAGTATTGGATAAAAAATAAAAAATACAAGCAGCAAGAGACTGTCGTGGTTGAGGGATATACAGCAGAAAAGATTTCGCAACTATCTGAGTATATGGACGGAGAAGGAGCTTTCATGTTGCTTATTGAATTAAGGGAGAACCCTGATCGAGCAAAAAAAAGAATTGCGGAAGGATTCAAATATAAGTAATTGAGAGGAATGACGCTATATGTCGAAAGATCGAGGTTGGGATTACTTAAATTCATCAGGCGAAGACTTTGACTATGATAAGGACAATGATGGAAGCTGGGGCTATGAAAATGATGATGGCTCTGGTTCGTTCTATGGGGCAGATGGAAGCTGGGGTTATAAAAACTCAGATGGAAGCGCCTCATATTATGGAGCTGATGGCAGCTGGGGTTACAAAAATGCCGATGGCAGTGGGTCCTATTATGGAAATGATGGTAGTTGGGGCTACACAAATCAAGATGGTAGTGGGACTTACTATGATGAAAATGGAGATGCGGAATACTCTTCTTCGGATGATGATGACAATGAAACAGATTATAGCAGTTCTTCAGGAGATTCTGGAGGCTCCGTTTTTGGAACACTGTTAGGTCTTGGCTTAGCAGCTTATGGTATTTCAAAATTGGCTAAATCTGCATCAAGGAATACAGCATATGAGGACGATGATGAAGAAGATGATGATGAGGAGGACGATGATGAAGACGAAGAAGAAGATGATGATGATGGCGATGATGAGGTAATAGATTCTGATTATGCTGATAGAGAGCAGATAAGGAGGTTTGCATCTTATACTAATCCTGCATCTGAGGATGCCGATGCGATACAGGCTCAAGCTAATTTGGAAAAGACTGTAGAGCAGATGCGCCAGTTTAAGCAAGGTAAGAAAGATAGAATTATAAAAAAGATAAAACACTTTTTTATAACAATACTTGTAATTATGTTCTTATGTGTTGCTGCATATGGCGGTTTCAAGTACTGGGAATTCACTAAGAGGATTGAAACGGGCGTTTCCTCAACAGAACTTATCGCTTTGGATTATGAAGAGGCTGAAAAGATATTATCAGAGAATGGATTTACGAATATTGACCTGATACCAGTATCTGATCTGGAATTAAAAGATAAGTCAAAGGAAAACACAGTTATTAGTGTTTCAATAGCTGATGATACAGAGTTTGATGATAATGATAAGTATCCGTATGACAAACCTGTAAAAATTTCTTATCATACACTGAAAAGTGTAACAGTACCTATCTCTTCAAAGAAAGCTAAGAAAATGAACTATCTTGAGTTGGAACAGCTTTTTAGAGATGCTGGATTTGAGTATATAACAGAACAAACTCAGGAGGATCTGATTACAGGGTGGATTACCAAAGATGGTTCTGTGGAGTCGGTATCAATAAATGGAGAAACCAGTTTTTCTGAATATGCATCATATAGAGTAGATGCTGAGATAATTATTACCTATCATACGTTTGGTAAATAGCATATAAGAGTAAAGCTATAGGCATAATAACTGTCTATAGCTTTTTTACGCCTTGACGTGTAGTCACTGACTACATATAATTAAATCATAGATACACGCATTGACTACATGAAAGGATGTGATCATTATGAAAAAGGAAATCTTTAATGTAGAAGGAATTGAGATTGAAGTCGAGAAATTCGACAAGAAAGATACTGATACAGAACGCAGACTTATGGCTTATAAGTTCAAAGCTATCAGAGAACAGACAGGCATGAACCGCAAGGATTTCTCTGACTGGCTTGGGATTCCGTACAGAACAATGCAGGAATGGGAACTTGGTCGAAGAGTTATGCCAGAGTATGTTCTTAGGCTTATAGCATATAAGGTTGCTAATGAGAAGCAGAAAGGAAGGTTCGATTATGATTCTTAAGATTATGGGCAAGATTGTAGCAATCCCTATGGTCATCTTATTTTCGGTTCTTTATTATATGCTTTACGGAGCATCAAATCTGTACTGCCGTGTGGCAGGAACGGCGTACACACTTTTAGGAATCTTCGCGATACTGGCGATTATAACTAAGCAGTGGATCGCTCTTGAAATCTTCGGCATATTAGCAGCTGGCGGATTTATTGTAATAATGCTGGCAGGTCATATACTGGGACTTCTTGACTGTGCGAAAGAGTATTTCGGAGCAGTTTTACATGGATAATTGATACCATGCTGCAAAGTTCACGCAAAGTTCCCTGAAAGTTCACGCAAAGTTCCCTCATGGTGCACCTTTTCAGGCATTTTCATACATGGTATATTTACAATGGACAAAGCGAACGGCAAACAAAACCGACTCGTCGAGTCCATTTTCTTTTGCAAAAGAATACCGGCAATTGTGAGCGTCAGCTTGTGACTACAGGTGGTCATGAGTCTGGCGCTTTTCTTTTGCCCTGATCCAGGCAGAGGGTGACGACCTAAAGCCTACAGTAAAAGAAAGGACAATTAAATATGGATTATGAGAATTTCAAAGAGCAGTTCGTAAACGATGTTAAGGAAAAGCTTTACGAGCAGGGAACTGAAGTTGATATCTCGGTAAATACCGTGAACAAGCTCAATGAGAGCTATGAGGCACTTACGATCAAGCCTGTGGACGCAGAGGTCGGGGTAAACATTCCGATTGATAAGTTCTATGGGGCTATCAACAATGGTGCTTCTTATGATGAGGTAGTTGATAGGGCGGTTAAGACCTATACCGATGGCATTGAAAACAAGCCTGACTTTGATATTGCTGCCTTGTCTGATTACAACCAGATGAAAGATAAGCTGGCTATGGAGGTTGTTTCCGCAGAGACCAACAAGGAGCTGCTTGAAACTGTTCCCCATAAGGATATGGAGGACATGGCAGTAGTTTACCGCTTCGTCATCAGTTCTGGTGAAGAGGGCAGGGCTTCGGTTCTTATTACCAATAAGATGCTTGAGAATTACGGCGTTACTCCTGAACAGCTTCATGCTGATGCTCTTGAGAATGCACCGCAGCTCAAACCTATGGAAATCAAGGGTATGAGTGAGGTCATTGCTGAGATGATGGGAGTTGAGCAGGCAGAACTCATGGGAATCTATCCTGTAGCACCTGAGGATGAGCAGATCTTTGTAGCATCTGTACCCGATAAGGTACATGGAGCCGGAGTTCTTGCTTATCAGGACTTCATGGACAAAGCAGCTGAAAGGGCTGGTGGTGACTTCTTTATTTTACCTTCGAGTATCCATGAAATTCTGATTGTTCCTGACAACGGAAAGATGGATCTCAAGTCGCTGGAGTCCATGGTAAGGGAAGTAAATGCTACGCAGGTGGCGCCTTCTGATAAGCTTACCGACAACGTCTATCACTATGACAGCCAGGCTAAGATCTTTGAGCTTGGTGAGAAGTTCGTTGAGCGTCAGGCTGAACATGATGATATCTCTGAGGGAAAAGAGGAGAAAAGCTCAGTAATCAGTGAGCTGAAAGCCAAGAAAGAGGAAGTTACCAAAACACCTAAGAAAGATGTGATCGAGAAAGGATCAAAAGCAAAGGGTGGCGAGGCACTCTGATCAGTAGAAACCAATAATGAATAATAGCTAAACGGCTTATAAGCGTCGGAAAGAAGACAATCTTCAATCCGGCGCTTTTTACATGCCGGGAAAGGATAACATGATGTCATTTGCACATAACGTAGCAGCTGCAACCGGAGTATACGGAGGATATCACGATTCACCGCTTGGAAAAAAGGACCCACTTAATCATCCCAAGAATTGTAAGCATGAGTGCTGCTACGGCTACAACAGAGCTTTTTGCTGGCCTTGTATGAAGAAAATTATGGGAGAGCACAATGCGGCTAAGAAAGTGACTCCTCAGGAAGGGTGATCATATGTATTTTGACTACTTTTATACTGAGCAGTCAGAGAATTACACATTCTACAGGATTCCCAAGGTGCTTTTTACAGATGATATCTTCAAGGATCTTACCACAGATGCAAAGGTACTCTATGGGCTACTTTTAGACAGAATAAGTTTATCCAGGGAAAATGGGTGGATTGATGATGCCGGTAGAGTCTATATCTACTACACCATCAAAGGCGTTAAGAAATCCATGAGATGTGCCAATACCAAAGCCTGCGGATTATTAAAAGAACTCAATGAGTTTGGACTTATTGAGAGAAAGAAGCAGGGGCAGGGTAAGCCATCAATTATCTATGTGAAGGATTTTACCCGATTCCGAAAAGCAGAACTCTGGGATTCTGATAAGGAGAATACTAAAGATACCAGATTCAGAATTCTAGATGATCGCAAAATGGAATCTATTAATACTGAGAGAAATAATACTGAGCTTAGTAATACTAATCCTATCCTATCAGGATTGGATGTGGATAAGGATGAGAGGACTATCTACAGGGATATTCTCTTTGAACAGCTTGATATGGCAATTCTTTACGATAGGTATCCGCTGGAAAAAGAGACACTTGATGCCATCATGGATCTGATGCTGGATGTTATCTGTTCTAAGCGGAAGACTATTCGCATTGCCGGGGATGACAAGCCTGTGAATGTGGTAAAGTCTCAGTTTTTGAAACTTAATTCATCACATATAGAATATGTCATGGATTGCATGCAGAGTAACGCTACAAAGGTGCGTAATATCAAGCAGTATCTGCTTGCGACTATTTACAATGCACCACTTACCATCCAGAGCTATTATCAGGCTTTGGTTAATAACGATATGGCTGAAGGGAGAATTTAATGGAAAACAACAAAATACAGACCCTCGAAATAAACATCAAGCTTGATCCCATCAATGATGGGGCTGTTGTAAAAGAGATCGAGGATATAAGAAAGGATGAAGGGGCGCTTGTCATAGGGACAAACAGGGAGTCTCGCAGGGTTACGCCTGATGAGGCAGATGACATTATTGAGAAGCTTTCCGGTCACTGTGAGGGAGAGTTTATCGCTAATACACCCTTTATAGCTATCTTCTATGAAGACAGAGCTTTTAATTATCACGGAAGCAGGTATTTCATCGGTTCAATGATTATTATGAAAAGCACTCGTAAAGGGCTGACTTTCCTGACAGGAGATGAGTTTGAGGCTGCTGAGAGAGCTTTTAAGAGCAGATTGGTAACTTTTATGATTAACGGTCAGAGCTATCTGGCATATGAACTGGTGTAATCATGTTCTTGAGCGAAAGGAAGTGATTAGTTGAATGAGGAAGTAGGAAGCAAAACCGTTCATCTTGCATGGAATACAACAAAATTGTCAGGGAGACTTTTGGTGAAAGCCTTAATGCATTATAAGAATCAGCATGAGAAAAAGAAAGCTGAGGTTAAAGCGGCCAAGAATGCTCCAATAAAAGGCAAACAGACCGTGAAACAGCTCATAGGACAAGGACAGGGCGTTTCTACAATGGATATCGGTGATACCGGAGTCCGAGATTTCAAGAAGATAGCCAATAAGTACGGAGTGGATTTCGCTATTACAAAGGATAAGACAGTAGATCCACCCAAGTACACGGTGTTTTTCAAAGCTAAGGATGCAGATGCTATAACTTCGGTGCTGAAGGAATATGCAGCAAAGCAGACAAAGCGCAAGAAATCTATGGAGAAAGACCGTCCAAGCATTCTTCAGAAACTTAAGAAATTCAAGGAGATTGTGGCAAAGACTCCTCATAAACAGAAGGAAAAGAGGAAGGAGCAGGAGCGATGAAAAGAAATATAAAAAAGCTCCTCATCCTGAATATTCCATATGTGGTTGTGGGGCTATTTGGAACAAACATAGGAGAGGCTTTCCGTATTGCATCAGGTACTAATGCATCAGAAAAAGTGCAGAGTCTGGTGCTGGACGGATGTTTTGGAACAGCTTTTGCAAATCCGTTGCCAAGTCTTAACCCAAGGGATCTGCTTGTAGGCATAGGTATAGGCGTAGCTCTGAAACTTGCTGTATATATCAAGGGGAAGAATGCCAAATCCTTTCGCCACAACAGAGAATATGGATCTGCCAGGTGGGGCAAAAGAGAAGACATAGAACCTTATATCGATCCTGTCTTTGAAAATAATGTGATTCTTTCGCAGACAGAGCGCCTTACCATGAACAGCAGACCGGCAAATCCAAAGTATGCCAGAAACAAAAACGTTCTTGTAGTCGGTGGTTCCGGTTCAGGTAAAACAAGGTTCGTGATTAAACCTAATATCTTGCAGATGCATTCAAGCTATGTGGTAACCGACCCTAAGGGAACCGTGATCAATGAAGTGGGTAATGCTCTTTTGAAGAACGGCTATCAGATGAAAATCTTTAATACCATCAACTTCAAGAAATCAATGCATTACAATCCATTTGCCTATGTGCATGATGAAAAGGATATCCTAAAACTCGTAACCACGCTGATTGCGAACACTAAAGGCGAGGGCAAGAGCAATGATGAATTTTGGGAAAAAGCAGAAAAGCTGCTGTATTCAGCACTTATCGGCTACATTCATTACGAAGCCCCTGAGGAAGAACAGAACTTCTCAACCTTGCTTGAAATGCTGAATGCTATGGAAGTAAGAGAAGATGATGAGGAATTCAAGAATCCTGTGGACCTCATGTTTGAGGAACTGGCAGAAAGAGATCCTGATCACTTTGCAGTAAGGCAATATGCCAAGTACAAATTAAGTGCCGGCAAGACCGCTAAATCCATACTTGTTAGCTGCGGAGCGAGGTTGGCTCCATTTGATATCAAAGAGCTTCGCGAGATTACAGCTTATGATGAGCTGGAACTGGATACGCTTGGAGATAGGAAGACTGCTCTGTTCCTGATTATGTCAGATACAGATGCTACATTCAATTTCCTGATATCAATGGTATACACCCAGCTTTTTAATCTGCTTTGCGAAAAGGCTGATGATGTCTATGGTGGAAGGCTTCCGGTACATGTGCGTTGCCTGATTGATGAGGCGGCCAATATCGGACAGATACCCAATCTGGAAAAGCTGATGGCAACCATACGAAGCAGAGAGATATCTGCGGCGCTTGTATTGCAGGCAAAATCACAGTTAAAAGCAATTTATAAGGATAACGCTGACACAATCATAGGTAACTGTGATAGTCAGATATTCCTTGGTGGTTCTGAACAGACTACCCTCAAGGATCTCAACACCATGCTCGGTAAAGAGACAATCGATATGTATAACACAGGTGAGACCAGGGGCACATCCCAGAGCTACAACATGAACTATCAGAAACTTGGTCATGATCTTATGAGTATCGATGAATTGGCAGTCATGGACGGAAGCAAGTGTATTGTTCAGGTCCGTGGTGTAAGACCATTCCTATCAGATAAGTATGACCTTACTCAGCATCCAAAGTATTCACTGACTGCGGATGCAGACAAAAGGAACTGGTTCGATATAGAAAAGTTCCTTGATCACAACTTAATATTGAATCCGGATGATGAGTACGAGGTTATTGAAGTTGAAGAACCATAGTATTTTTACTAAAATGTAATTGATGATTTTTGTTTCGGCAAAAATCAATCTCCAACCTTGAGAAGCAATCAAATGCAGGGATAATCTGATTTTTTATCAGATTCAGCTAAGAAGGTGACAGTATTGTCCGCTATCCGGTGCGTGATTGCTGTAATGGAATCAAGGAGAAAGGAGATAGTCATGGCAAAAGGTGTATCATCCAAAACACATAGTCAGAAGGAATTGGATAATTACGCTAATCAGCACAATCCAAACAACAAGGCTTATAAGGCTAGAGTGGCTAATGACATGGCGACTAAAAAACAGTCAAAAAGGGCATTGGCTCATGAAGCAAAAAAGCACTTGAAACGCCAGGCGGAATTTGATGAAAAGCATGGTCTTTCTTATCCGCTGGACTGGATGTGTTATAGCAATCCATATGATTTTGACTAATCTTTAATCATGATGACAGGAAAGCATCAATCTTCACGGATTGGTGCTTTTTTGTTTACCTATTATTCAATTTTGATAGAAGGCTTCTGGAATAAAACCAGGAGCTTTTTTTATGCGCGCATATCCATGAGTCAGTCGACGGGCTCACGGAACGACAACTGAATAGAGAATCGCAGGCCTCAAATAAATTTCACACTATAAGGAGGATAACCAAAAACGCAGTTAGAAAGAGTTGCTATAATAGGCAGCTCTTTTTACATTTGAGGCTTGCGCAACAAAAACAACAATAAACAGTAATCTGCGTTTTTGGTTTTAAACAATATGGCATTTTTTCAGAGCGCAGTAGGCGTACTTCAGACACTCGTAATCGCACTTGGTGCTGGTCTTGGAATTTGGGGAGCAATCAACCTCATGGAAGGATATGGCAATGACAACCCTGGAGCTAAGTCACAGGGAATGAAGCAGCTCATGGCTGGTGGCGGTGTTGCCCTCATCGGAACAACTCTTGTACCTCTTCTTGCAGGTCTTTTTTAATCGGATCGGGCAGAGAGTCAGGCAGGGAGAGGCGGCTAGACCGCCTCTTTCCCAGCTTTGAAAAGAAGGAGGTAACAAGTGGACAGCATACTTGAAGCAATTGAAGAATGGTTCAGGGGTCTGCTTGTTTCAGGAATAATGGCTAATCTCACTAATACATTCACTTCCCTGAATAATCAGGTCGGTGAGATTGCCTCAGAAGTAGGGAGAACACCTGCCAGCTTTTCACCGGCAGTTTTTAACATGATTAAGAACTTAGCAGAGAACGTGATCATGCCGATTGCAGGTATTCTCCTTACGTTTATTGCCTGTTACGAGCTGATACAACTGATTATCGGCCATAACAACTTGGCACATTTTGAAACGTGGATCTTTTGGAAATGGGTTCTTAAGACATTTGTAGCAGTGACATTGATCTCAAATACGATGAACATAACGATGGCGGTGTTTGATGTGGCACAGCATGTGGTAAATTCGGCAGGAGGCATTATCTCTGGAAGTACAGCTATAGACGCCAGTGCTTTGGCATCTATGGAGTCAACGCTGGAAACCATGGAAGTACCGGAATTGTTATCCATATTCCTGCAATCATTTATAGTACAGTTCCTGATCTATGTACTATCAGCACTTATCTTTGTCATCGTATATGCAAGAATGATCGAGATTTATCTTATGGTCAGCCTAGCACCTATTCCTTTTGCAACCTTTGGAAACAAGGAACAGAGCATGATAGGGCAGAACTACTTAAGGTCATTGTTTGCACTCGGATTCCAGGGATTCCTGATATTGGTATGTGTGGGCATATATGCAGTGTTGATTAGCTCAGTGACGTTTTCAACGGATATCATCGGCTCTCTGTGGGGAGTTATGGGATATACGGTTTTACTGGCGTTTACGCTATTTAAGACCGGCGCAGTAGCAAAATCAATACTTCATGCACATTGAAAGAAAGGAAACACAGTTATGGCAGCATCATATATTTCAGTACCTCGTGATCTTACGAAGGTAAAGAGTAAGGTGATGTTCAATCTGACTAAAAGACAGCTGATCTGCTTTTCAGTGGCGGCGCTCTTCGGGGTGCCGTCATTCTTTCTTATAAAGCAGGTTGCATCTGTAAGTACAGCGGCTATGGGAATGATGGTAATTATGATGCCATTTTTCTTTTTGGCGATGTATGAAAAGAACAATCAGCACCTTGAAGTCATAATGGGACATCTTATCGAAGCGACATTTATAAGGCCAAAACAAAGGCCATATCAGACAGACAACAACTATTCAGCATTGGAGCGATACAAAGAGGCTCAGAGAGAAATTGATGAGATTATCATGTACGCCCAGGCTACAAGAGATAATAAAAAATCGGAAGGAGGCGAGTAATCTTGATATCACCTTTTAGAAAAAAGGAAAAGAGAGATTTCAAAATGCCTGCAAACCTCACAAGGGCAGAGCAGAAAGAGATTCGTGAGATCATCAAAAAGGCTCAGAAGAACGATGGAATCCCCAGAACAGCACAGCAGTCTATTCCTTTTGACAGAATGTTTCAGGATGGTATCTGCAGGATTGGAACGGATTATTACACCAAGACAATACAGTTTCAAGATATAAACTATCAGTTGGCTCTACAGGAGGATAAGACAGAGATATTCGAGGAATGGTGTGCATTCCTGAATTTCTTTGACAGTTCAGTTCATTTTGAGTTGTCATTTATGAACATGGCAACGGATATCGATGATTTCAGAACAAGCATAGCCATTCCTCATGCAAAAGATGGTTTTGACAGTGTAAGGGATGAGTACAGTACTATGCTGTTCCGTCAGATGGAAGCTGGAAATAACGGACTTACAAAGACCAAATATCTTACCTTTGGAATCCATGCAGATTCCATGAAAGCAGCAAAGCCAAGGATAAGCCATATTGAAACGGATATCCTTAATAATTTCAAGAGGCTTGGGGTTCAGGCAAAGATCCTTAACGGAAAAGAGAGACTTGCCCTGATGCATCAGCAGTTCCATATGGGAGATAATGATAAATTCAACTTTGACTGGAAATACCTACTTAAGTCAGGACTTTCAGTGAAGGACTTCATTGCACCAAGCAGCTTTTCATTTCCTAATGGTAGAAAGTTCCAGATGGGCAGTCTTTACGGAGCCATGAGCTTTTTATCCATTGATGCGTCCGATATCAGTGACAGAATGCTGGCAGATTTCCTGAGTATGGAATCAAGCCAGATTGTTACAATGCACATTCAGTCAGTTGATCAGAATGAGGCGATTAAGACAGTAAAGCATACTATTACGGAGCTGGACCGTAGTAAGATTGAAGAGCAGAAAAAGGCTGTTCGTGCCGGATATGATATGGACATCATTCCTTCAGACCTTGCTACATTCGGTAAGGATGCAAAAGATCTGTTAAAAGAGCTTCAGAGCCAGAACGAGAGAATGTTCCTGCTTACATTCATTATCATGAATACAGGAAGAACAGAGCAGGAGCTTGAAAACAACGTCTTTCAGGCTAAATCCATTGCTCAGAAGCACAACTGTAATCTTGTTCGCCTTGATTTCCAGCAGGAGCAGGGACTTATGAGTAGCCTCCCTCTTGCACAGAACCTCATAGAGATTCAGAGAGGCATGACTACAAGTTCAACAGCAATTTTTGTTCCGTTTACTACGCAGGAGCTTTTCCAATCAGGTGATGAGAGCCTTTATTATGGCTTAAATGCTTTGTCAAACAACCTGATCATGGTAGACAGAAAGCTTCTTAAGAACCCCAACGGACTTATCCTTGGAACACCTGGTTCCGGTAAGTCATTTGCTGCAAAGAGGGAGATAGCCAATGCATTCCTTGTTACTGACGATGATGTAATTATCTCAGATCCTGAGGCAGAGTATGCGGCACTTGTGGAGCGTTTTGGTGGTCAGGTCATTAAGATCAGTACAACGTCCACACAGTATATCAATCCGATGGACATCAACAATAATTACTCCGATGACGATGATCCGGTATCGCTGAAAGCAGAGTTCCTATTATCTTTGTGTGAGCTTATTGTTGGTGGAAAAGAGGGACTTCTTCCAGTAGAAAAGACTGTAATAGACAGATGTATTCGTAAGGTCTACAGAGATTACTATGAGAATCCTGTACCGGAGAACATGCCTCTTTTGGAAGACCTTTATAATGAACTCCTAAAGCAGGATGAGGCTGAGGCAAGACATGTCGCAACAGCTCTTGAAATCTACGTAAAGGGTTCACTCAACATCTTCAACCACAGGACCAATGTTGATATCACAAACAGGATAGTATGTTTTGATATCAAGGATCTTGGTAAGCAGCTTAAAAAGATAGGCATGCTTATCGTTCAGGATCAGGTCTGGGGCAGAGTTTCATCAAACAGAAGTGAAGGTCGGTCTACCAGATACTATTTAGATGAAATGCATCTACTTTTGAAAGAAGAGCAGACAGCAGCCTATACGGTAGAAATCTGGAAGCGTTTTAGAAAGTGGGGAGGTATTCCTACAGGCATAACTCAGAACGTAAAAGACCTGCTTGCATCCAAAGAAGTAGAGAATATTTTTGAAAACTCCGACTTCGTATATATGCTTAATCAGGCGGTTGGCGACAGACAGATCCTTGCCAAGCAGCTCAATATAAGTCCACATCAGCTTTCCTATGTTACACATTCGGGAGCCGGTGAAGGGCTTATTTTTTATGGCAATGTAATCCTGCCATTTGTAGACAGATTCCCTACGGATATCGAACTCTACCGCATTATGACAACGAAGTTGTCAGAGGTTGTAGAGACAAAGGCAGAGAATGGTTGATCGCGGAAAGGATATGTATAAATGGATGATGGAATCTATACAAGAGATACGAGCAAGTCCAAGAGACGGGTAGAGCCGGAAAAGGAAACAAAGAGAAAGAGCCATGCCGAGAAGCTGAAAAACGAAGCTTCTCAGGCTAAGGCCATGAGAGCAAAGCTTCGCACTGGGAAAAAGGATAACGCAGAGTCCTTGGAGGATATAAAGAAAAGGAAAAAGCTACAGAAGCAGGGAAGAAAGAAAATCTATGCTGATGCAGCCGTATCCCGTGAAGTTCATAGCCAGATCAGCGCTGCTAACGAAGATAACAATGCCGGTGCTGATGTTGTGAATGCTACTACAGAAGTTGTGGAGACAGGAATCTATACTGCCAGGCTAAAAGAAGGAAAGAGTGCTGACAAAGGAGGGTACTCTGAAAAAATCCATGGCAGGAAAGATATTAAGGATGTAAAGATTACGCCAAAAGAAGTTCAGAAGAATCTCATGAAAAAAGAGATTGAGCGTAATGCTATTAAAGCCAGGGAAGCACAGGCTGCTAATTCTTTCGGAAGCATAGCCAAAAGATTTACGGATAAGGCTGAGGACATGGCAGGGAGAATAGCTGAAGCAATCAAAGAGTTCATAGAAGAGCATCCTATGGGTGTAGTTATCGCAGTTCTTGTCCTTATCGTAGTTCTGGTACTTTCCGGAACACTTGGATCATGTTCAATGATGGCAGGTGGAAGTAACAACATTGTCCTTGGTACAAGCTTCACAGCACAGGACCATGACATTGTAGCTGTTGAAAATGATTACAGGGATTTGGAATCAGAGCTTCAGGAGCAGATAGATGACATCGAGACGGATTATCCTGATTATGATGAGTACAATTATGATCTCGGTGAGATAGGACATAATCCTTTTGAACTGGCAGCACTTCTGACAATCCTTTATGACGATTACACCGAGGATGAAGTACAGGAGATGCTACAGACAATCTTCGAGTATCAGTATGAGCTGGAGATTGAAGAGGTTGTGGAGACTAGGGAACGAGAGGTTGAAAGAGCCGGAATCAGGTGGGTAGAGGATGACTCCTATGAAGATGGTGGTTATTGGGAATCATACACTTATACAGAAACAGAAGAGTATGAGTATTATATCCTGAATGTCACACTCACAAATCATGGTATCCGCGAAGCTGTAGAAAACCTTGGTCTAACAGTTGACCAGATCAGAAGATATGAAGTAATCGTTGAGCTTAAAGGAAATAAGCCTGATATCTTTGGCGACGATCCATATGTTGGAGGTGATGTTCCTGAAGAGTTTGAAGATTATGCTCCTCCGGGAGAATATCTGACTGATGCACAGTTCGCCAATATGATTCGTGAAGCTGAGCGCTATCTTGGATATCCATATGTGTGGGGCGGCTCAAAACCAAGCACAAGCTTTGATTGTTCAGGCTTTGTAAGCTGGGTTATCAATCACTGCGGAAATGGTTGGAACTATGGAAGGCTTACGGCTAATGGCTGGAAAAATGCTACTGCAAGGGTAAATCCTTCAGATGTTAAGCCTGGCGATCTGATTTTCTTCCAAGGCACCTACGACACAACCGGAGCAAGTCATGTGGGTATTGTTGTAGATCCTGTTAATAAGATAATGATTCACTGCGGAAATCCTATACAGTATGCAAGTTATGACACAAATTACTGGCGACACCACTTCTACTGTTACGGAAGAATTCGATAAGAAGGGAGATATTTATGTATGAGAGATTAGATAAGCTCCGCGCTGAAGTGGAGCGCTGTAAGAAAAAAGTTGAAGACGATAAGGTGAGACTTCGCGCTGCTGAACAGAAGCTTCAGGAAGCTGAGAACTCACAGATCCTTGCTGATGTTGGTGCACTGAACCTTTCGCCTGAGCAGCTTGCTGAGTTCTTGAAACTTGCCACAAGTGGAAAGCTTGGAAGTGCAGGAACAGCAAACGCTTATGAAACTACTGATGAGGTAGCTGCAACTGAACCATCAAAGGCAGATACCGAGGATGATTATGATCTGGAGGATTTAGAGGATGAAGAAAACTAAACTTAATATGAGAGCTAAGATTCTTGGTGCTGTGGCGATGGCTGCAGCATTTTTTATTGGAGCAGTACCCATCACAGCATTTGCTGGTGGAGCTGAATGCACCTGTGAGCATAAGTGTACCGAAGATTGCATTGATCCTGACTGCGAACTTTGTAAGATTGACTATACCTTATGCTATGCAGATGACACAGAGCCTGAGGAACCGGCTGAACCTAATGAAGAGAATTGGGGACCGCTTACACCTGATGGCAACATGACTCTTGTGGATGACTATGGAAGTCTTGAAGCTGGAGGAAAGCAGTTTATTACTGTTGTGACAAAATCCGGTAACTACTTTTATATCATCATTGATCGTGATGACCAGGGGGAAGAGACCGTTCACTTCTTAAATATGGTTGATGAATCGGATTTGTTAGCTCTAATGGATGATGATCAGGTCAAAGAATATATTTCATCAAAGGGATTAGCAGAGGAAGAACCAGCTCCTGTAGTTGAAGAGCCTAAGGAAGAACCGAAAGAGCCTGAAGAAGAACCGGAGGAACCAAAGCCTGAGAAAAAGAATCCGGCAGGAACAATGGCATTGTTATTGCTCGTTGGTATCGGTGGTGTAGGTGGTTATATCTATTTCACTAAGGTCAAGGGTAAAAAGACAACTACAACTTTTGAAGATCCTGATGCTGATTATAACGAGGATGAGGATTACCTTGATAATCTTCCTGATGATATTGAAGAAACGGCATTCGTTGATGAGCCTGATGATAAGGAACCTGACACAGGGGAGGATGAGTAATGGCCAGACAATCGAGATTAGTTGAATATGCAAAACGCATGGGAGGGCAGGCTGACAAGCCTGCTCTTTCTATTAAGGACAAGCTTTCTGAGATGAAAGAAAAGTCTAAAGAAGTGAATAAAAAGGTGAAGGAGGAATCGTGATATGGCATATGATACAAGCACTTTTGATCCGAAGGCAGCTGCCGAGGCAAGAAAAGCAGAGATGGAAGCAATGACTGCCAAGCTGGAGAACGGTGTTAAGGATGTTTTCTCAAGTGACGGGTATAAAGAGTATTTGAATTTCTGTGCAAAACTCCCCAGGTATTCTGTGAATAATCAGATCCTTATCATGCTTCAGAAACCGGAAGCAACCATGTGTCAGTCTTTTGGTGGCTGGAAAGATATGAACCGTCATGTGAAGAAGGGCGAGAAGGGAATCCGTATCTTAGCTCCTGCACCATACAAGATGGAGCGTGAACAGGATAAGCTTGATGGCAATGGTAAAGCTATTCTTGATAAGGATGGCGAACCTATAAAAGAAAAGGTTGAAGTAACCATAAATGCCTTTAAGCCGGTAAGCACTTTCGACATAAGTCAAACCGAAGGTGATCCGATTCCCACAATCGGTGTAGCTGAACTGACCGGAAGCGTTGAGGGTTACAAAACACTCTTAGAAGCAATTCAGGATGTTGTTCCTGTTCCTATTACATTTGAAAACATTGAATCCGGTGCCAAGGGATATTTTCATCTTGAAGAAAATCGTATAGCTGTACAGGAAGGTATGAGCGAAGCGCAGACTGTTAAAACAATCATTCATGAGGCTGCACATCAGGCTCTCCATTCCAAGGAGGCTTTTGATTCTTCAGCAGAAAAGAAATCCAAGAATCAGAAAGAAACTGAGGCAGAGTCTGTAGCATACGTTGTTTGCCAGCATTATGGCATTGATACTTCTGAATACTCTTTTGCATACGTGGCAACCTGGTCGGAGGGGAAAGAAGTTCCTGAGCTGAAAGCTTCACTGGACACAATACGAAGAACTGCATCTGATCTGATTGTGAAAATTGATGAGAAGGTACAGGCAATAACGCAGGTGCAGGATATGGATAAGTTCATGGAGGCTCACGGTGATGAACTCCCTTTCGATAATCCGGAGGCTGATCAGCCAGTAGGCTTCATAAAGATTAGTCCTCCGGTAGATCTTAGTGACCTTGGCAGCGATAAGAAGATTGAAATTACTGTTGAATCAAAGGCTGCATCCAAGGAAGAAAAGGGCAAAGAGAAAAGGAAGTCCGTTAAGGAAAAGCTTTCTGCCGGAAAAGCAAAGGTAGCGAAGGAAAAGAAAACTAAAGTTAAGCCTGACAAAGACCTTCAGGCAGCAATGTAAATGAGAGGAAAGTGTTTTATGAGTAAGAGAACTATTATCGAAATCGTAGCAGGAGTAGGCGCTATTGGTGTTATTGCTGGTATTGTTCATAGGAGCAACAGAAGATGTCGCATTGCTGATGAGCTGATCGAGCAGACTTCAGATATCTTGGATAAGACAATCGAAGTCCTTGAAGGAGCAACGACAATAGCTGATGAGTACGATGACCTGGATGATTATCTCGAAGAAAGTGAGGACTAATGCTTATGGAAAAAAGGAGAAAATCAAAGATCCGTAAATGGGATGAAGTTGGTGGCGCTGTAGATACTGAAATAGAGGAGACTGTTGATTCTCCTGAAGAGGTTGCAGGAGCAGGACCCTCTGTAAGCAGAAACTTTATGCGAGGCATAGAGGATATGGTAGAGCAGAACGACGACAACTTTGATGGCGTTATCAACAATCTTCCTGAAGAGAAGCCTGCCAGTCAGGTGAGTAATGCTGATGTTATTGAAGCTGAGCAGGAGAAAAAATCCATTCTGAAGAAGCTTCAGGAAACAGTACCTGAGCCTGAAAAGCCAAAACCGGCTACAGCATGCTGCTTGTGTGGTGGTATGGAGAGATTTTGATATGCGCGAGTATACGGACTATATCCGTGTAAAGCTTAAAAAGGGAGAGCGTGAACAAATACAGAAGCGGATGGAAGAGGCAGGCATAAAAAATATGTCTGCCTATATTCGTAAAATGGCGATTGATGGTTATGTGATCAAGCTCGACCTTAGCGATGTGAAGGAGGTGTCACGCCTCCTTCGCATTAACGCCAACAACATGAATCAGTATGCAAAACGTGCCAATGAAAATGGCAGCATATACCTTGAAGATATCAAGGTTATAAAGGCTCAGCAGGAAGAACTTTGGGAACTTATGAAAAAGATTTTGCAGAGATTATCGACTATTTAGAAAAGAGGTGAGTGCTTATGGCTGCGACCAGGCTGATTGCCATGCATGCAAATAAAGGCAAATCCATACAGCAGTGCATTAAGGATAGAACCGATTATGCACAAAATGGAGAGAAGACCGATGAGGGCAGACTGGTCAGCAGCTATGAATGTGATCAGAAGCTTGTAGAAGAACAGTTTGCTCTATCCAAAAGTGAATATCTGAAAAAGACGGGTCGGCATTATCATGGGGATGTGATAGCTTATCAGATTAGACAGGCATTTATGCCGGGAGAGATTACTCCTGAGGAAGCAAACAAAATCGGATATGAAACAGCAATGCGCTGGACAAAGGGCAGGCATGCTTTTATCGTAGCAACACATATAGATAAGGCTCATATCCATAATCACATCATATATAATTCCACAAATCTTAACTGTGATGGTAAGTTCAGAGACTTCATTTTATCAGGTGTTGCGCTCCGAAGAGTCAGCGATATGGTCTGCCTTGAAAATGGTCTCTCTGTTATAAAACCAAGAAAGCCAAGTGAATGGTCAAAGCGCACAGTTTATCCTGAGCGTAGAAGCTATCGTGAGGAAATCCGGGAAGCCATAGATATCTGCATGGAACAAAAGCCTAAGGATATGGATGAGCTCATGAAGCTTCTTGGCGAGATGGGATACCAGTGCAAACGTGGTAAATATGTTTCTGTAAAGGGCGGTGAACAGAAGAAATTTCTTAGGTTCAGATCTCTTGGGGCAGGGTATAGAGAACAGGATCTTGAAAAAGTCTTTGCAGGAGAATGTGAGCATGTCGCCAATCCCAAGGGAATCGATAATGCCACAAAAACACCTGAGCGTCCTGAGACAAAGGTGGATATGCTTCTTGATATCCAGGCTATGATTGCCAAGGGGAAAGGACCTGGCTATGAACGCTGGGCTAAGGTTCATAACATAAAACAGATGGCACAGACCTTGCTGTTTTTGGAAGAGCATGGCATCCGTGATTATGAAGAACTTACTCAGAAAGCAAAGTCTGCATCTGATCGGTTTGGAGAAATCATAGCAAGGCAAAAGGAGCTGGAGAGCCGTCTTGATGAAATTGCTACTTTGAAAAAGCATATTATCAACTATTCCAAGACTAAGGATATTTATGCCGAGTACCGTAAGCATGGATATAGCAAAAAGTTCTTTGAAGATCATCGTGAAGAGATTACGCTGTGCAAAGCAGCAAAGGAAGCATTTTCACAGATCAAGGGAAATATCCCTAAGATAAAAGAGCTGAACGAAGAATATTCCAAGGTGCTTCAGGAAAAGAAAGGGACATATGCTGAATATCGGCAGGTAAAGCAGGAAATGAAGGATTATCAGACTGCCAAATACAACATAGATCGATTCCTCAAATTTGAGGAGTCGGAAAAGCAAGCTGAAGCGTCGAAGACAACTGAAAAGTCATTGTGATTGTGAGGGAGATTTCATCGGATGAGTCCGTTGGAGTCTCCCTCTTTTTGGCGTTATGGCAGAATGCCTTTAGCGACACCTCTGTGATGCGTAGCTCCGAGTGAAACGAGGTTCTGGGGGATTGGGGGCAGTGCCATCCAACAAGCAAGCCGCATCCGGTGATAACCGATGCCCTGCTTGCGAAAATGAAAAAAACTTTGTTATAAAGATTTAATATATAGGACAAAGGCAGTAAATACCTGCATTGTCAGAAGTATTTACGTTGAAAATGTTCCCGTAGGGGAATATAATAAAAATGATGCGTCGGCTCTTTTGGGAGGTGCTAAATGGAATTTCTAACAACAACGGAACTATCATATAAATGGGATATTTCAAGAAGAAGAATAGCCACTCTTTGTAAAGACGGGAGAATAGAAGGAGCAATACTAAAAGGAAAGACCTGGTTGATTCCAGAAAATGCGGATAAACCTATTGATCCTCGTCATATTCGAAAAAACAGTATGGCTCTGAATCATGGACTAGATGATAAATGCAATAAAAAAACGAAATAAGAGTTCTGACTTCAAGATGTTATTGGAGAAACAGGATTTACTGATAAATTAGGAGGAGCATACCAATGCCTAAAAAAACTATAAAGTTTATCGATTTATTTTCTGGAATGGGAGGCATTAGGCTTGGCTTTGAGCAGGCGTGTAAAGAAGCTGGTTATTCTACCAAGTGTGTACTAACATCAGAGATTAAAGAAGCAGCGATTGAAGCACATCATTTAAATTTTCCTGGGGAGAGTTTAGAGGGTGATGTTACAAAGATAAAAACAAAGGACATAGAAGACTTTGATGTATTGCTGGCGGGATTCCCTTGCCAGGCGTTTAGTGTAGCTGGAAAACAAAGAGGTTTCGCAGATACTAGAGGTACACTTTTCTTTGAAGTGGAACGAATTCTTAGAGATAAAAAACCATATGGGTTTATTCTTGAGAATGTGGAAGGGTTAGTCACGCATGATCGAGAGAAGAAGACAGACAAGATAGGGCGTACACTTAGTACCATTATTCATTCCCTTGAAACAATGGGATATAAAGTTAATTGGAAAGTCTTAGATGCTAAGGATTTCGGTCTTGCTCAAACAAGAAATCGAATTTATATTGTTGGAACACTAAAGGATAAAATATCACTGGAAAAGTTTAAAAAAGAATCTCAGTCATTTGGAAGGGTTCAAGAAAAAGGACTTGAAACAATTGATGATGCATTTACACAGGCGTTGCTATCAATTTATAAACCTAATGAGCTGTATGGAAAATCTATAAAAGATAAAAGAGGTGGAGACAACAATATTCACAGTTGGGATATTGGTATACGAGGAGATGTGTCAGATTCTGAAAAAGATTTATTGAACCGATTGCTAAAGGAAAGACGAAAAAAACATTGGGCAGAGGTTATTGGGATAGATTGGATGGACGGAATGCCATTGACTGCTAATCAAATAAGGACATTTTATGATTCAGATCAATTAGATGAAATGCTACAGCACCTAACCGATATGGGATATCTAGTATTTGAACATCCTAAGAAAAAAGTTACTGTTACGAATGAAGACGGGCGTTCTTCTTCGGAACGTGTACCAGATGTTACTAAACCTAAAGGTTATAACATTGTTACCGGAAAACTTAGCTTTGAGTTTAGTCATATATTGGATCCTTATACAGCTACACCGACTATGGTGGCAATGGACATGGAACGAGTTGGGGTTGTTGATGGAGAAGGGATTAGGCGATTGACATTGAATGAGGGATTGGCTTTGTTTGGATATCCGAAGAGCTATTCTCTTGAAATATATGACACTGAAAGCAAGCGGAGAAAAGCAGGATTCGATTTACTAGGAAACACCGTTTGCGTTCCAGTGATTCAGGCAGTTGCAGAGAGACTTATGGCTAGCTACTCGTCACAGTTAATTGAAGGAGGGCAGAAACATGGCAAATAGTAAACCTATGGCTCAGTCGGTTGAAGAGTATATTAAATCAACAACTATGTTTTATATCGATGAGGATCTTGAAAAAGAATTCAACGATGAAGTTGAAAAAGATGTTAGTGAAATAAAGTCGGAGTTGCTGGGAATTACAACCGAGGAAGGCTTAAAAGATTATATTCGAACAAATAAAAACTCTTTGGATAGAATCACAAGCATCATGAATATTTCTGAAGAAAAATTTAAAAGAATTATTACAATGCTTAGAATTGAAAAGGGGTATATGCCGACAGGCGAGTGGACACTAAGCGGATTAAGAGGCCAAATGATAGAGTCCATAGAGTGGATGGATGATGTGTGTAACTTGTTGCGAAATGGAGCAAGGTTAGAAGCATATCAAAAACTAATACCTGGTTTTTATCTGAGCAATTTTAGTATTGATGCTACGACAATGGGGCGAATTGCTAATGATGATGATATTAGAAGATTAGTTCGCCAAGGCTATGAAGGAAAATACAATAACAAGATTGGCGACAGTTTTTACAATAGGGTTTATCAGTATGTGAAAAGACTTTGTGATGTAGAAGGTTTAACAAGTGTATCAAAAGAGAATTGTCCTCTGGCTGGAAGAGTTATTCCAATAGCAATACCAGATGCTCAACATCCACGAATATTGATAGATGTAACGTATGGAATTACTACATCAAGTGCACAGACAAAGTATGCTGAAAAAACCGAGGCATTATGTAATATTCTCAGAGAGAAGAATTATCAGAAACCTGATAATGAAAGAATTGTTTATATAAATGTATTAGATGGTGCCGGCTGGGTTGCAAGACAATCCGACTTGAACAAAATTCACAGGAGTTCAGACTACTTAGTGAATTTAAACACTTTAGGAACTATAGACGAAATAATTGACTACTATATGTAGGAGGTTTGATAGATGAATGCAGAGCAGAGAAAAGCAGAATTAGCAAAGATTAAGGAAGGTACTCCTACTATGACAGGAATAACATTAACTTATCATGGTGAGAGAACTAAGTTTAATGCTTATAGTATACCGTTAAGTATACTTACCTATAATCCGTATAATGGTCGAATTGGAGCAGAGGTCAAGTCTTATGAAAGACAGCATCATGTACTTGATCCGGACAATCCTGATGATGTTACTATCATTGAGAAGTTTTTATGGGATTCAAAGCCAGAAGCCAATGAGAGAACAAAAAAGAGTTTGCTTGAGGATCATCAGCAGAGATATGGAATTGTAACAGCAGACGGTAAGATTATAGATGGAAATAGAAGAGCGAGTCTTTTAAATAATATTTGGCGAGATGAATCTATTCCTGCAAATACGAAACAACATACACAGTTTTTTGAAGCTATTATTTTACCGATTGATGCAGATAGAAAAGAAATCCTCCGTTTAGAGACTACTTATCAGATGGGCGAGGATGCAAAGGTTGATTATGGCCCTATAGAAAAATATCTTAAGGCTGGAGATTTAAGAGATGAGGGATTCTCAAATAGTGAAATTGCTAACTTTATGGGAATTAAACCAAAAGATGTTTCTTGGTATCTAAGAATTTTGGATTTGATGAATGAATATCTTGATACATATGGCTATACCGGTATCTATACAATGCTGGAAGGGAAAGAAGATCCATTCCAAAAGCTAGAGACAGCATTGCGTGGATATAGAGGTGGTGGAATCACAAAGATGTGGGGGTATGATGCTGAATCAGATGTTTCAGATTTGAAACAAGTTGCGTTTGATTATATCCGCCTTGATTTGGATCAGACAGACTTTAGAGATATTATACGCAAACCGACAAGAACACAGACAGATGCTAGTTTGTTTGCCAATGAGGAAATTTGGAGAAAGTTTTCTGATGATCATTTTGCTGTTGTTGATGCAGTTCATGAAGAGTCTGTCGATGACATTATTAAAAGCAATCCTGATGGCGATTTGAAAAGAATGATGCGAGCAAGAGATACTGCTTGGAGAGATAAAGTAAGTAAGGCTCTTTATGAAAACTTTAATAGATCGAAGGATAAGCTGAACAATAAGCAGCAAGCAGCTGAACCTATGAAACTATTACAAAAGGCATATGAAGCGCTATCAGCAGTTGATACAAATCAACCATCATTTAAAGATGATGCTGGAGTTGAGACTTATCTTCAGGAAATCATAGAAATGGCGAAAAAGTACACTGATATTTATAACGAGTAGGCGGTAGAATAAATGGCGGTTTTGAAGATAGACACAAATGAATCAGAGGATTTGTTGGTTGTAACAGGTGAAATAAATGATCTTGTTTCAAACAGGAGAGCACTGCGCCTTCTGAAGGATAATTCTGAGTTTGTTGTTAAAGAAGGATGCATGGAATTCAAAATAGGTGATGACCTAAATAAGTGCATAAATAGAATTCAGACTGCCGCGAAATATGCCCAATGTGAGATTTTACTACAAGGAGGAGCAAATTCTGGAATCCAAGCATATTATGAGGAAGAACAGAATTTTGCAGCATTTTCCAAGAAAGCATTAGACATCCGAAATAATAATTGTGACATCGAAGAGTTCAAAAAGTTTAAGGATTCTTTGATTGATAATATGAAGAATCGAACATTGTATGAACTGCAGATGCTGGCAGCATATCATCTGGCTTTCTCACAGAATGCATGCAATTTTTCTGTTCCTGGAGCGGGAAAAACAAGTGTGGTTTATGGAGCGTATGCGTATTTACATAATCTACCAGATGATGATAGCAAGAAAGTGGATCGATTGCTTATCATTTCACCTCTGAACGCTTTTGCCCCTTGGGAACTAGAGTATGAAGAATGTTTTGGATTTAAGCCTACATCTAAGCGATTGTCAGGAAAGCTTAATGTTGAAGAAAAAAAACAGTATTTATATGATATGAATCCAGCTGAAATTACTTTGGTTTCTTATGCTTCTGTTATATCTCTTGTGGATGAGTTGACCTATTTTTTGAAAAAAAATCGTGTAATGGTCATACTTGATGAAGCACATAAAATAAAGAACACCAAAGGTGGAATAATCTCGCAAAGCATAATGGCATTGGCGGCAAATTGCCGATCAAGAGTCGTTCTTACAGGAACTCCTGCTCCTAATGGCTATGAAGATTTATATAATCTCTTTAAATTTATATGGCCAACTAAAAATATAATCAAATTTCATATTGGGCAGTTACGAGATATGTCAAGAACTGTAGATGATCCAAGGGTGGATTCGCTTCTTGATTCGATTTCACCTTATTTTATGCGTATTAAGAAGAAGGACTTGCGCATTCCTCCGGCAATAGAACATTCACCTATCAAAGTTGAGATGAAACCTTCTCAGAGAAAAATATATGATTATATAGAAAAGCAGTATATAGGTGAAATAGCTCAAAGTAAGGATCAACAGTTTAGAAGTGAACTGGTAAAAGCTAGGATGATAAGACTTATGCAGGCTGCAACAAACCCAGCACTACTAGAACAGCCACTAAATGAATTTGCTAGAATTGAGGACGTTGATTTTAGTGGTGTGCAGGATGATTCTGAAATGCTTAAGGAGATATTAAGGTATTCATCTAGAGAGATTCCTGCAAAATATGAAAAGGCAAAAGAAATAATTGATAAGATAATAGCTGATGGTGGAAAAGTAATTGTTTGGGCGTGCTATATCAAGAATATTGAGATGCTGAGATCATACTTGGAATCTCAGGGGATAGAATGCCGAACACTTTATGGCGCAACACCAATAGCAGGTGATGATATATCAGAAGAGGATGAAGACTACTCTCTCACTAGAGAAGCTATAGTTAAGGAATTTCATAATCCAGATAGTTCATTTAAAGTTATAATTGCTAATCCATTTGCAGTATCTGAATCTATCTCGTTGCATAAAGCGTGTCATAATGCTATCTACCTAGAACGATCATTTAATGCAGCGCATTTTCTTCAGTCAAAGGATCGTATACATAGATATGGATTAAAAGAAGGCATTGAAACACACTACTATTATTTGGTATCAGCTGATTCGATTGATGGAACCATTCATCAAAGGTTATATGATAAAGAACAGAGACTATTAGAGATTATTGAAAGTATGCCCATTCCATTATTCGATAATTATTTAGACTCTGATGGCGATGAAGATATTAAGGCGGTATTAAGGGATTATGCTAAACGAGCTAAGACGGTATAACAATATAGGTGATGTGGATGGAATCACCTATTTCTTAGAATTGATTTTGGCTGAGTCAAGAATACAGAAGAGCTCGGTTCAGAAGTTATGTGCTCTTAGAAGCAATATAAGGTTGAATTTTCCGGCGGCTGTATTGTTTGCGAAATATTTGCAAATAGTTGATGAAAGTGTAGGCTATTTGTATCTTACAGAAGACGGAAAAAAACTAGCTGATTCAAATAATTTATCATATGAATTATGTAAGATGTGCTTTGAGAAGGCTATTTCCAAGGGCTTATTAGATGTTTCTACTATTCGATATGATGTCGAAAGAGATGTGTATGGGATAGAAAAGTATGGTTTTGCAGTTACAGCTGCTGTATTTAGAAACATTCTTATCCAATTTGGTGCATTAAGAGAATATGCAGGTAATTTGCAGATTACCAGTGAATATGAACGGATTTTTGAGGATTATCAGAAGAAAAACAAAACTGGAGTGTCTCTTGAAAAACTAAAAAGGCAGTTGGAAAATCAAGCAATTCAAGGAGAAAGGGCGGAACAGTTTGTGCTGCAATATGAGGAACAGCGATTGAAAGGCCATCCTTATATTGGGAAAATCAAGCAAATATCTGTTATTGATGTTGCTGCTGGGTATGATATTCTTTCGTTTAACGATTGCTGTTCGGAAAGGCTTGATAGATTTATAGAGGTTAAGTCGTATCAGGGGAATCCCCATTTCTACTGGTCTCAGAATGAAATCGAAACTGCAAAACTATATGAGAACCACTATTTTATATATCTGGTGGATGCATTGAGAGTTGATGAACCAGAATATGAACCGAGAATAATACAAAATCCTGCTAATTGCATAATTGATAGTGATCAGTGGATATTGAACCCTACGTCTTACTTAGTAATCCCTACAGAATGAAAAAGCATTCTATAGGGATTGCTTTTTTTCGATAAAGTGTTAATATGAATATGTACATATGTACAGATTTACATAGGAGGTATGATGATGGGCGAAAACGAAATGACTTTTGGGAAATTCGTTAGAGAACGTAGAGAGGCTCTGGGAAGATCATTAAGATCAGTTGCAGCTGAAATTGAAATGGCACCAGCCTACTTGAGCGATATAGAGAAAGGAAATCGATGGCCTCCTTCAAAGTATTTGAAAAAACTTGCCGAAGTTTTGCAAATATCGGGTAACGAAATCAACACATATTATGATTTGGTTGGAGAAGTTAGAGAAGGAGAGTATCCGGATTTAACTGAGTATATAGGTAAAACAGATTTAGCAAGAGTGGCATTGAGGGCAGCACGCGATCATGATATCCCTGATGCAAAATGGCAGGAATTCATAGATGAGATAAATGCTCAGAGCAAGAAAGGCAACTAAGAAGTATGGTTTTAGATTACCCACAGTATTCCAATGGGATGTACGAGCTTCATAAAAGAGACTTTGATGATATAGCAAGGCTTGTTATGGAGGAGTACATGCCGGAGCAGGTGGATGTTCCTAAGGAAGTGGACATAAATTATCTTATAAGAGAGTGTTTATTTCTTACTGTTAAGAGTAAACATATAACGGCAGATAAGAGTGTTTTGGGACTAATAGCTTTTGAAGAAGCGATGGTGCCATGCTACGATTTGGCGTTCAATCCTATAGAGGTACACTTGGATGCTGGTGATATTTTGATTGATTTATCATTAAGCGGAAATAGGTCATCTACTAGACGGAGATTTACGCTTGCACATGAAGCTAGTCATTGGATTCTGCATAGATCTTATCATTCGCCAACTAATCAAAAGTATGAATTTAGAAAACCATATAAGTCATCAATGGGAAGTGATATAGAGCGAAGATTTAGAAAATTGGTCACAGAAAATGATATTGAAGAGTGGCAGGCTAACTCATTAGCAGCAGCGTTGTTAATGCCTAAGGCTGCATTTATTGAAACTGCGATGGACTCTATAAAGGAAATATATGGAAAAGCTCAGAAGAAGATATATAAGAACGATTCGGATGAGTACAACAATGTAATAGAAAGAATTGCCACAATATACAATGTTTCTGCACCAGCGGCAGAAATAAGGCTAGATCAGTTAAATATATTAAAGGATTAAATGGCATTGGGAAGCCAATGCCAATTTTTCAAAGCAAGTGTTAACATGTATATGTACACACGTCCATGTGAACAGGAGGAGGTGATACCAATGGACGAGTTAAGAAATCACAAAAAACAGTTAGTGGGGATGGGGGATCCTCAGACAGGATTGGTTGAGCAGAGTTATAAGCATCAGCTGACGAGAACGTATCTGCCTATAGGTGGAGAAATGACCGTGGTTAGGAATAACGTAAAGACCACAATAAAACGCTTGAATAAGTATAGGTTTAAAGTTGACAGTATTGATTTATGAAAGGAGTTATCCACAGAGCTGCTGGACGGCCAGGATGAACACTAATTAGTGTTCCCTGGTCGTCTTTTTTAGTACTAAAACGAATAAAAAACAATATCGGCCCACCAGCGCAGTGGAGCAGGATACGGCATATCACTTTTGCTAGTTGTTTCAACACAACTAATAGATTTGAATGTGAGTACCCTTGTTCAACTGCGCTTTTTCGTAGTTTCTTGGGGAATCCTTCCAGGAATAACGTGTCTTGCTCTTAATGCCTCTGGGCCTCAAAGGAGGCAAAAATGAGAATTAAGAAGACAAGACAATGCGAGAGAGAAGTGTACAGGTACCCCTTAAGTATTGAAGATGGATGTGGTGGTTATAAGAATGGCTATATTATATTACGACCTGGAGTTGATGGAGTCACGGAAGAAATGATCAAGCTTTTGCATGCAATGGATGATAGCGAAGTTTATAACAATGTTAAAAATGGTCATCCTCAGATTTCAGGTAAGCAGAGAGGAGATAAAAAAGAGTGGGAGCAAAATCATCCAGGAGAAAAATATATGATGAACTGGAATTTATCTTTGGATTATGTATTTGAGAATCTTGATGATAAGTCAACTGATAAGAGCTTGGTGCTGTCAAAGGCAAGCTATAATCCTTTCGAAGACGTTTCGGATCAGATTGAGAGGCTTAGAGAAATTGTCGATGAAAAAATGACTGAAAGACAACGGGAAGCGTATAAGCTTATTGGCATACTTGGTTATAGTCGAACAGAGGCTGCTCAGATAATGAAGGTCAGCATCAAGGTGGCAAAAACCCATTATGATAAAGCAATCGATTGTATAAGAAAAAATTTCTAATATTTTTTGGGAGAGGGTAAAAATCCTCTCCTTTTTATTGCCTGTGACCTGTAAGGAAGATGCATTCCTACAGAAAGCGAGGCAAAAATGAAAAAGAATTTAGTTCCAAGAAATGAGTTCGGTTTATTTGCCGACAACAAAGGCATCGCCAGAATCGACAGCCTTACTGTAGCAGATATCTTTAATAAGCGTCATGACAACGTAGTTAGAGATGTTAGAGAGCTGGATTGTTCTGAGGAATTCCGACTCCTCAATTTTGAGGAGTCGAGCTACATCAATGCACAGGGGCACAGTCAACCGTGCTACAACATGACAAGAGACGGCTTTGTGTTCCTTGTCATGGGCTACAGAGGCAAGAAAGCAGCGGCATTCAAGGAAGCGTACATCAGACGTTTCAACGAGATGGAGGAGTTTATCAAATATCTGCTTGAAGCACGAATGGATTATCCGCTTCTCACAGCTAATATCCAGCTGATCAAGGAGAATCCCAAGCCTTATCACTTTTCCAATGAATGCAACATGCTTAACAGGATTGTTCTTGGAAAAACCGCAAAGGAAGTTAGAGAAGAACATGGCCTTAAGAAAGGCACCAGCATCAGA
>JAEEGH010003769.1_pt1 | contig 39487 bp, 51 predicted proteins | sample 9134181 | NCBI WGS metagenome assembly JAEEGH01 (sample SAMN16246544, study PRJNA631951) | gut metagenome | biome: gut microbiome; feature: rumen; material: DP-attached | host: Bos | place: Iran: Karaj | collected 2018-10 | reverse complement strand
TTACTGGCCACCTCGCCGAAATCCAGAGTAACGACATACTTTGTACTGAATACTTTGCCAAAGCACTGCATGACACAGTAGGCATACTTCTCACTCTGCGCCTGAGCGCCCAGGCTCATCAGAGCCATCAACATAACGATAAATACCTTTTTCATTAGCCATAATTAATTAATACGTGCGGCAAAGGTAAGCATTTATTTGCAAAAAAGTTGTGTTTTGAGGCAATTATCTCTTTATTTTTCATTTCTGCGGGCTATTTATTTATAAAAAAAGGTGTCTCAGCGCAGACAAAAACCTTAAATCTGAGTACAATCTTCAGAGATAAATAAAGAAAACGTAACCAAGAAAGGAGGACACGATGAGTAAGAAGACGATTTTCGAGACTGTTTACAGGATATTGGAGATAGCACATCTTTTCATGCACGTGATGGAGATGTTCCTGTAAACAAAAAGATGCCTGCAGCATTCAGCAGGCACATCGGTTTGAACAGTTCGCAGCAGGCTTGCCTGCTTAATTTAGGCGGTTCTGGCACAGGTGTCGGAACCGCTTAAAATCAAAAAACCGAGACGCTTGATACGTCTCGGTGATTGATTGGTTCTTTACTTCTTTTCTTCTCGCATTTGCGACGAATGGCGGATCAAACCTCCATATCGCCATTGATTTTCTTTTCTGCCATAATTGTATTGCCTCTTAGGGTCTATTTAGTATAATAATGTATCCTTGATGCTTAAGAATTAGTCCTTTGTATTCATATTCCTTGAATGTTTCTGTATCATTGTTGACCTCAAACCCCTTAGCCGTTGCACGGTTGATAAACAGGATTTTCATATCCGCCGGATGGAACAACTGGATTCTCATATCATTAACCAACCATCTTGCACGAAAACCGAGGAAGTTGTCTTCCTTCAGATTGTATTTCTGATTGAGGACCTGTATGATCCTATATTCCGTACATCCTTTAAGTTTTAACTTGAAGTTGTAGCATACCGTCCCATTTTCATAAGTTCTCTCTGGAGTTCCAATGTCTTCAACATTCTCTCCATTGACAGTGACAGAACTCATGGCCGCTTCTACGGAGTCCTGTTCTCCCTCGTCGACACATGTCCAATATCTCATAGGAAACTCAAATTCTTTCTCGTCTTCCACCTTGAGGATATAGGAGGTCTTGCTCTCTACATGAATAAAATCATGATTCTGCTCGTCGTATTTTACAGTATATATGTTCCTGTAGTCATTATAATAATTCAGTTTCAAGTTCTCGTCAGGCGAATAGTAATTCTTGACAGCACACATCAGCTCAGTACTGATATCTGGGAATTTCGACTGAAACAGGACTTTGGAAACTTTCATCCAAATATCCTCTATGTCATTACGCTTTTTCAGGAACTTGGTATCGTAGATGACCTCTTCCAACTCCCTTTTGAAGATGCCCAGATACTCTGCAGAGTCGATAAGGAATGAGATAATGGATGAAATCAGGATAAGGTCACCGGCCTTCTCCATCAGCTTGAAACCACCACTTTGAGTATTTAAATCAAACCAATTAAAGATGCAAGACAAGAACAGGAACAGTCCGACTAAAAGCAGAATAGTCGGAAGCGCCAGCCTAAGCTGGAACAGATGTTTGATTCTTGTTAGCATAAAAGTGGTTTATATTTCGTTTATTATTATTCCGTATCTTGTATGAACTACTGATAATCTTCTTTCCGTGTGCAAATATAGGATAAAAACATCAAAAATGCAAATATTCTAATAATATTTAATCATTTTTCCTCAAAAATATAGCGAGAGTCACTATTTTTATGAAGGAAAAGACCTTTTTTAACAAAGAGATGCCAAGTTATTTTTACTTGTGTCACTGTGCGGCTTGTGCCATCCCCCACGTCGCGAATTGGTATGTAACTGCCCCGACCATATGCAGGCCGGGGCATGGACTCCTGGTGTTCCGATTGTCAATTAGAAACAGTCAAGCATCATACGAGCTTAACGGCCAAGAGTTGTTTGCTGATGTCGTGCATTGCCTCTTCCAGCTTCTTCAGTTCCGCACGCGTGAAGTAGGCAGTCTTGCCATTGACCTTATTGCCATTGATACGCTGGTAGAGCCATGTGCGTGACTTCCCGAAATAGCGCCTGGCCACACAACTGAGGTTGATGATCTCCGGGATGCTTCCCAGCTGCTGGCGAAGATGATTCACCTCATCCTCCATCATGCGGTCTCCTTTTCCAAGCAGGGCCTCAGTCTCTGCTATCAGGGCCTGCTGCTCTGCCGTCAGCTGGTTTCTCCTGTTCACCTGTTTAACGCTGGTCCTTTGTACTGTTGTCTCCATATCCTGATGTTTTGTGAGCCCCCGGAGGGGCTCTAGTTAGTTACTCTAAGAAATACTTTTTCACGATGTTCAACTTGTCGAGAAGTTCGTCTGTCACTTTCTCCTTGATATCGTCGGGGAGGTCTGATTCCTGAATCTTCTTAATCTTTTCCTGAAGTTCATAGAAGTACTCCCACCATTCTTCCCTTGTTGCCATTTTGCCTAAATTTTTAAATGTTCGACTTGTTTCTAATTGACAATGCAAAGGTACGAATAATTTTCCATTCCCGCAAATAATCAGATGATTATTTTTCGTTTACGCAGAAGATTTAACATTTCAATCCAAAAAACTTCCCTACCCTCACGGGCAAGGAAGCCAAACACACAATTTTCAATCATTCAAATTACGAAATATAATCAGATGGAACAGCGATTATTTCACAGAAGCTCCCATATCCTCCCGGACGTGGGAGCCGAAACTAACAAAAACTTAACTAACTAACGTAAACCTATTATGAAGATATTCTACCGCTAATCCTTAACATTTATCGTCCTGGCATATTTAACCGTAGCCCTCGGGTTGAAGTTCACATGCTTCACGTCGTAGCCCTTCGTGCCCCAGCGCCACCACAGGAACCGGTGCTTGTAGATCCTGGACACATACGTCACGAACGAGTCGCGCACGGCATAGTCCATCCAACCGCTGCGTGTGTCCACCACGAAGTCCGCCCAATGGTCATGGTAGGCATAGAGGCTGTCACCGACGGCCACCAGCTGCAGGGAGTCGGCAATCTCGCGGAGCATCGCGTTCTCGCTCTCGATCTGTGCCACCTTCAGCCTCAGGTCCTTGATCAGCTGGGCGTCGGCCACCTGCTTCTTGTAGTCCGTCCTGTCCACCTCCACCAGCCGTTGCGTCACCACGGGGATGGAGTCGCGGATCGTATCCACCAGCAGCGGCACCGCCGAGTGGGCCAGCTCCACCTGCAGGTCGCGCACCTGCTGCTTCAGCGCCCTCACATTCATGGTACCACGCAAGATGATCACCAGGCACAGGACGAAGATGCCCAGTACCACGAAAAGACTCCTGATCACTTCATTTCTGCTCATACCACCTGGGTTCGTCAGTTTCATCCTTCCGTACCATGAAAGCGTCAACCACCATCATGCCGATAAGCACCGGAATCATAATCAGTCCCATGAGACACCCCCTGATACACCTCATCATAGCATCTACTCATCAGAATACGCAATCTGAACCACCAGCGAGTCGAAGGCATAGTTCACCACCTGGCGGATATGCCTGTCAAGATCCTGCCTGCATACCGCACACTGCGGATCCTCCTTCACATACACCTCGCCATCGACATGATCAATCTTCAGCGTATGGCCGTCCGGACTCTGGACGATCTCAGAACATCCGACCTCATGGCCGGCCTTGATGCCCGTATCCGAGAACGACAGTACGACGAACACCATGGCGATGACCGCCAGGGCAGCCCACAGTACCACCGGCACGCCGAAGCGCTTGCCGAACCAGATCTTCGGGACCTCCCTCTCCGGCTCGCTTTCCGGAACCTCTCTACGTGACAGTGCCATAGGCATCAGAGGCTACCGTCGATAGCCGATGCCTCGAGCAGGTCGTAGCACACCGACAGCGACAGGGATTCGAACCGGCGCAGCGTGGCAGCGTCGAGCGAGCCGTTAACCTGCGCGTGAATGTTTCTCGTGATGTTCGCTGCCTTCTCCAGCGTGTCCACCAGATCCTTGAGCCCGTCCTTCAGGGCCACATTGTTCTCAAACTCGTTCATAACAATCAGTTTTAATAAATTATCATTCAATTTTAATAAATATAAGTCCTTTCGCACCCTTCAGGATCTCGTAGAGCTTCAGGAACGTCTTCGTAGAGTCCATGACGGCCCCGACGGCCGTGTTCCTGCCCACGAGGATGCAGCCCTCCGTATCCTTGGGATAGTTGCCTATGTGGATCAGCACGCCCTCGAAGCAGGGCACGTTCAGCAGGCGCGGCAGGTAGCCGTTGCAGAACCGGTACTGCTGCTTGAACTTGAAGCGTTCCGACTGTACGCCCAGCGTCACCTGGTACCGGCCCGTAGGGATGGCCGTCTCACCCTTCACCTTCTTGCGCTTGTTGGCAGCCAGGGCATCCCCCTGTTTCATACCGCGGTCGGTATCCTCCAGCGTATCACAGAAATACTTCCCGTCGACATACAGTTTCCCGATGGTGTACTTCGCCTTTTTATACTTACGTACCAGTTTCAGATCCATATCATTTCCTCCCTTTGGTTTTCTTAGGCTCCGGCTTCTCCTCGACACTGAAGCTCTCATCCGAAATCAGTTCCATGATGTTCTTTTCACGCAACTTACAGTCAGCCCTCACACAGAGAAGCAGTTTCATGTTATCGACGACCCTTGCCAGGCGTGCGAGCTTGTCACCCTGTTCCCGCTGCTCCTTCTTCATCTCAGTGATGACGCCGTCCAGCGCGTCACGCTCAGCCCTGAGCCTTTTACAGTTATCCTTCAGCTGAATGATCAGTTCCTTATCCTCATTCCGAGCCTCCTTCAGGTCGGCGATCAGCTCCTGATAGGTGTCCTGCTCGATCTTCATGCCGTCGTACTCAGCCTGGTGTGCCTCGCCCTTGGCCTTCCTCCGTTCATAGCGGATGGTCAGGAGGCTGACGACGAAGGCCGTCAGACCGTTCGTGCCGACCATAAGGGCGATGATCTCGTATAATGTTGAATTATCCATGTCGCAAAAATACCTACCGCAAAGATACATATACCTATATATATATAAAACAACGGGCAGTGAATCGTGAATTTTTACCACGCCGTCGGCAGCCGTTGGCAGCGCCCCGAAAGTCGCGTTTCCGTGGCAGAAAACACGGAAAGTCAGAAGGAAAAAGGTAGAATTTGCCACGGCTAAGCCGCCCATCAGCGGCAAGTCGGACTCATTTTGGGCGTTTTTGCGCCAAAATTCCACACCCCGGGCCCCGAAACATCTAAGAGACAGTGAATTAGATGTTTTGGGCAGAAAAAGCGCCGCAGGCAACTGCGACGGCAGCCCCCACCGCCCTACGCCGCGCGCTGACTTTCCGCCCCTTTTCATGCGGAATATGTAAAGACGATTTACTTTTGTATAATGTCGGTGATTTGGCAGGGTCGGTTTCCACATCGGCGGTAGGGCGCGTCACATACCAATAATAAAGGGCGACCGCATAGGCCGCCCCGTGGTTAACGTGTTTGGGCTCACTTGTGTCTTTCAGTTCATAGTATCATATCTTTCCCTGCTCCCTATAGGAATAATAAAGGCCGTCGGTAACAATGACATGGTCTAAGAAATGCAGGTTCATGATGTTGCAGGCCTTCTGTATCGCCCTTGTCAAGTTGTCATCGTGCATGCTGGGCGTGATGCTGCCGGAGGGATGATTGTGGCACACCGCCAAAATCGTCGTGTTGTTCGTGACACATTCACGGATGATGATCCGGATGTCTACGGCCGTTTCCGTGATGCCGCCCCGTGAGATCCTCACGGCCTTGATGAGCCGGTAGTGCTGGTTCATCAGCACGGCCCAGAACTCTTCCGTCTGCAGGTCCATCATTTTGGGATGCATATAGTTATAGATGCGTGTGGCCGTGCCCAAGTCGGGCGACTCCGCAGGCGTGGCGTACTGCCTGCGCCTGCCCAGTTCCACCGCTGCCAGTATCGTCATAACCTTGGAAAAGCCTAAGCCGTTGTACTGCATCAGTTCCGACGCGCTGCGCTTGCCTAACGTGTTGAGGTTGTTGCCGCAGTCAGCCAGCACGCGGGCGCATAGCCTCACGGCGTCCTCTCTCCTGCTGCCCGTACCTATCAATATACTCAATAACTCGGCATTAGTCAGGGACTCAGCGCCTAACGTGTCAAGTTTATGGCGGGGGCGGTCTTCTACCGCCCACTGCCTAATATTCAATTTCGTCTTCATTGCTTCCATACCTTATATTTTCAAGTTCGATAAATGACTTTAGGAAATTCTTTTCTTCGCTATACCTCGTTAGGTCGTCAAAGACCTGCTCTACACCCAGCCGAAGCACTAAGCATTCAAGCATGCAGAGGGAGTGCACAAAATCCGTCATGATGCCTGCACCTCCTTTCGTGGCTTCCTGGTGCGCCTGGCCTTGGGGCGTTCCACCTTGACGGCCTTGGCCTTAACCTCCGACTTGGCTTTCTGCATACGTTCGGCCGTCGCGAGGGAATGCAGGCCGAAGTCTGACGGGAGTGGCGCGGGCACGGGGACGGCCTGCGGCGTCGGGTCGCCGAAACAATTCTTCGTACGTGCGAAGAACACACCGCCTTTCACCACTGCGCCCACCTCAGTCAGCCGCTGGGCGAATTCATCCGCGGTCTTGCCGCTGCTGACAATATCGTCAACCACTACGACCTGACGGCCTTTGAAGAAAGCGGCGTCAAGTTGCACTTCATAGCCGTCCTCTTGTGCGCAAACGTGCTCTGGGTTGCGGTGGTAGGCCTGCCGCTTGCCTAAGATGGTAACGTGCTGCATGCAGTTCGCCTGCCCGAGGGTATTGGCCACCACTACGCAGAAATATGCGAAGCGGTAGCGGTATTGCGCCATCGACGAACACGGCACAGGAACGATAACGAGATCCTTGGCTTTGTCGCCGTACCACTCGCGGAGTTTGCCTATAAGCATCTGCGCGCCCTCTTTAAGTTGGGCTTTCTGCCCGTCCTTAAAGTTAATAACCCACTCGGAAAAGTTGCGCTCTTCCTCCGTTGCTAACTCTCTCAATCGCTGGGGTACGTACACCCCGAAATTAAACTTTTTGTCCATAACTCAAAGATTTAAATTAATACTATATGTTGATAAGGTCACAAAATCGCTTGTGCCGCCCCGGTAGGGAAGGATCGACGCGCACGCCACAGATATTTCCCCTCCCCCAAAGTAAAATTCTATACTTACGTCATGGGCTTTCAGGCTGCAGGGGCGGGGGTTCTGGATGTTTTTTTAGGAGGGGCCCGAAAAGTTTTTTGAGCCCGAAGGGACAAAAAAGTTTTTGGGAGGAACCAAAAAAAACAGCCAGGTTCATCGACCCAGCTGCCGGAAAGACCATAGTTTTGTATAGAATTTGGCTTTGGGGGAGGGGGTATATCAACAGACTAACTTCAGGAAAAGGTTGATAACCTTTTCCGTCTTACCCGCCGAAGTATGAAGTGAAACCGGAGTAGCTTCCCATGTAGTCAGACGGCAGGAACCTCTCCACGCCGATACACAGCGTATCGAACGCATCGGAGCCGTCAGTACGGGCAAACAGAGGATCCGTCTCAGTCTCCGGCTCCTTCTCAGCCCGTTTATCCTTCTGGCCGTTATGGACGCCGGCCGTCTCGATGGACAGCAGCAAGGCCTCGTTGTTATCCTGGTTGATCAGCACCTGGTGAGCCGCCCTGCCCGCGAGCATACGGTTGATCAGGATGGCCTTGTCGACATGGTTCATCGCACGCCCGATATAGACCTCCTCGACATACCATCCATGATCCCGGAGTGTATTGCCGATGAAAATATAGAAATCATCATTCTGGTTGATGGCATAGCCGTTGCCCTTGAAAGTATGATCGAAGAAGAAGATCACATACTTCTCCCTGTGGTACTGGTAGTAGTCACAGAAATCATCGAGCACCGCATCCAGTTTCCTCTCATACGTCACATAGAACGACTTCAGCACCCGGAGCTTCCCATCAGTTCCCACCTGGCCGCACACCAGCCAGTTGATATTGTTATTCACATCGAGGGCGATCATTATCGGTGCATCCGGCATCAGATCCCCATCGTTCCGGCAGTCATTCTCATAGACCTTCCCCTCGCCCAGCTCAGAGAGGGAAAGCCTTGACCTGTTCGGGGCCACATAGAGGTTCACATCCTCACGCAGGGCATTATAGAAACCGTCCATCATGATATTGAAACGCTTGCACATGATCGACGTGGCGAACACCAGCGGCGGCAGTTCACGCTTCATTCTGCGGATGAAGTCCTCGCCCAGGACAGCGAGGTTGTAAGTAGAAGGCCTCTCGAGATACAGGTACGCCTGCTTACGGAAGAAGTCCAGCTGCTGCCCGGCCTTCAACAGTTCGCGCTGGTAGTAATCATACCTCTCCGGATGATCCTTCATGCGCTGCTTCACCTGCCACCTGTAGAACACCAGGCCCTCGAGCACCTTGATCAGTTCGGGATCCATCAGTTTCTCATACTGCAGGAACCAGGACTGCTTCTTCGTCACGGGCATGTCGCAGGTGATCGTCAGCCCATGGTGCAGCGGGCACTTCTCGAAGAACACCTCATTACCGCGGTTCGTCTGGAAAGTCTCGTTCTTGAGTTTCTCATAATCCACGAACTTCGCCTCGTCGATCATGATGTGGTCGCCGGAAATACCATTCGAAGCGCCCTCGCGGTCCTGGGTGATGATCTGGCATACGGAGCCATTGTAGAAGCCGATGACATTCTCCCAGTTCTGCGGTGTGAAGATAGGATCTTTCCAGTGCAAGGCCTTCCACGGCTTCTTGCCAACCGTATAGTGGATATCGCGCTTGAAACCCCACCTCTCCCAGTGAACCAGGAGCGACGGCAGCGTTGAGATGAGACACTTCTTGTAAGAAGGAGAAACAAATTCAGTACATGAACCCGGCATCTGCTGGAACACCTGGATCTGTCGGGTCGCATCGATCATACCCTTTCCGGTACCACGGCCCATGACGCATATCAGGTTACGCGGCTTCAACAACAGCGGATAGAGCTGCGCATCATTGAAGTACTGTTTCTGCGTCGTAGACATAAACGGGTGGGATGAAAAGGGTTGTTAGGGTTTCTCAATGATATCATCGACATTACCAGGACTCGGAGCAGTCTCATTATCGGTCGCCATCACTTCTATAAAATCCGTGAACTCCCCATCGGCATCATACTTCTTGTTAAGTTTCTTAATGCGCCCACGCAGATCCGGGAGTTTCTTGATACCGATGACCGTAGGATCATCCGTGGCCTCGATCTCCAGCGGCACGATCTTATCGAATGCCAGGTCAGGCGTATCCTCCTTATCCGTCTGGTTGTTCTTGATGAGATTCTTCTGCATCGAGGCCACCGATCTCCAGTCACCGTCGCGCTTGGCCGCCACACGGTCTTCCTCGATCATCTGGTTGATGCGCCACCTCCAGAACTTCTTCGACGACTCCTGCAGGTTACCCACGATGACCTTAACACAGTGGACATCATCATACGCCTGGGACTCGCTGACCTTGAACAGTCCCATGTCATACTCCACGATATCGCGGGGCGACCTCGATGAGAACCGGCACCAGTACGTATAGAGCGCCCTGAAGCGGACAATCCGCTCGATCGCCTGTGCAGGCACATGTTCCTCGATGAGCTGATCCTCGTCTAGGGCCAGCCATCCGGAATACTTATCAAGATCAGCAGGAACGCTCATAAGTCATTCAGCATTTTACGAAGATGAAACCGCAGTGCGTCAGCAGCTGCAGGCGATCCGGCACGTGCCAGTTCAATATCCCGTTCACGGATCTCGAGCGCCGCTTCCGCCATGCCCGAATAGAAAGCACGGTGGACGGCACTGGACTCCGTGGCGATCTCATCCCGGAGGTCATTAGTCGGGATATCCAAAAGGACGGAAATCTCCGTAACCGGAGTCAGCTTGCTCGCCAGTTCCTTGATCCTTTTCAGCAAGTCCGTTGAACAATCCATTGAGTTGAATAGAATTCTTATCCACCAGATCCTTAAAACCGGAGTACTGCTGCAGGAACACCTCCTGATCCGTCGTGACGATCGTGCATTCCGCCCGGTCGCCATACGTCTGGTTCTGCGAGCTGATGACAGTCACCAGGTGATGGTCATTCTGCACCAGCAGCACCTTGGAGTGGTTCATGGCCAGGTACACCGAATCAAAGCAGCACTGCATCTCCCTATAGAGTTTCACCGTCTTCTTCGAGGCCTTCAGGTCAGCCAGCAGGACGGAGTGCGCGATCATCCCCTTCTTCCTGAGGTTATAGAAACCCCTGAGGAAAGCGTCGGACGTCGAGAACGTAGACACATAGACATCCGCACGCCCCGTCTGCTTCAGGATCCAGTCCAGCAGACCGAGCGTGTGGACGCCCTTGCCCAAGAAGCTCTGAAGCGGGCACTTGGACAAAGGCTGCAGCAGTCTATTCAGATCCTTCCCCTTCGGCATTGTCAGCAGGAATATCCAAAGAGATATCACACTTCACGAGATCAGCCTTGCGATCCTCAGAGAGCACCACGCCGTGCTTCAGCAGGGCGAAGACCCGCTCCTGGATCTTGGCACGCAGACTCTCCAGTTTCTCAGCATTGGCGAAGTCCGGCTCGCGCGATTCCATTACAAGGCTCATGAGAACAGGCAGGTTCCGGCTGATATACGACTGGTCAACATCAATCGCCTTCTTATCCTCCTCGGAGATCTCAGGCTTCTGGTCCCCACCCTCAGCAGTCGTATCAGCCTTGAAGTCATCATAGCGGCACATATCCTCACGGTACTTGTACCACGTCTCCTTCAGCAGCTTCAGATGCTCGAAGCGGTCACACGGCGCATTAAGCGTCAGCAGGAGGTTATACGTCTCCTTGATTCGCTTCCAGCGTTCCGCGTTCTTATCCCATATAGCCCTGATATCATCAGGAAGGGCCTCATGGTCAGGACGCTTGCCGGAATAAGCGGCGGGCTTGTCATCGTCAGCATTACCCACAGGCAGCACCTCAGCCTCCTTGAGCTCAACCCCCTCGACGGCAGCCAACTGCACACCCCTGTCACATTCCACCATATTCGCCTTGATCACAGGCACAATCTCATTGTCGAGATTCACGACATCCTCAATGGTATAGCCATCGAGACGGTAGTTCAAATGCTTACGGATCTCATACTCCAGTTTCGCGAGTCCCCTCTGAGGCTGACGACAGATCCTCTGGTAGAGTCCCTGGTTACGGTTCATCCTCAGCAGCAGCATGGCACCCTTGCGGATACTCCCATCATCGGTATGGTCGGAACGCAGCCATGCGACCAGTTCCTCAGTAAATTTCTGATCTAACTTTGCCATAAACAATCAATTCAAAAAAGGGACGGCCAGAAAACCAGCCATCCCCAAACCAATAACACCAATCAAAAACCTATTCAATATGAAAGACAATCCCTTAAGCGTTAGGAGCGGAAGTAGCCGAATCGTCCTTGCCGTCGATCCAGCCGTCTGTAGTCTGGAACTTACCCTCGTAGAACGGGGCAGGGTTGATGTCAGACACAGAGGCAGTGACAGTCGACTGGCTGGAGTCAGTCACGGCCTTACCTGAGTTCTGACCCAGCTCGAGCTGCACGCGGAACATATCATTACCGATGACACGGATGGCACCGTCACGCTGCGGGTACAGGATGACGACATCATCGTTGTTCAGCATTGAGATCAGGCCCGTCACCTTCTTCTGAGTACCGGGAAGCACCAGAGACACCTTATTCAGGAATGACTTGGCACCCTCATTGCCCTGGTTCTCGCAAGTCGGTTCAGACTCGCCCTCCACAAGGTCCACCTTCTTGAACACGGCATCAGCAGCCAGTGCGAAGTTGTCCTTGATCACAGCCACGTCCTCCAGAGACTCAGCACTATCACCCTGCACCTTCGGGAAGGTCACGATGTCAGCCTTGCGTATAAAATAGAAGTGGGGACGCATGCCGGGAAGAGAGGCACTGCCCTGGCAGTACTCAACATCCTCGTACAGGTCCTTATCGGAAGTACATTTATTTGAAGCCATAATCTTACGAATTTAGAGTATTACCAGGCAGTGTACTGCGTATTAGCCTTACGAGCCACAGCCAACATCTCCTTGTTGATGCTCCGGTACTGAGTACCGAAGAAGAGGTTAGAGATGAAGTCCACGTCGTAGTGGGAAGTCAGAGAATTACGCACCTCGAAGCCCTCATCAGAAGTCTCCTGGTTCCAGAGAGTCAGGATGTTGTTCTTATGAGTCAGGTTCAGATAGTCATCAGGCACATTGCCAAGAGCGACGAACTCGATATTAGACTTGCCGTCAAGGTGAGCCTTCTCGAACTGCAGGTTATAAGGCAGAGCCCCGTGGTTCATCTGGTAGCTTACCTCATAGAGGTGCTTGGTCTTGTCGCTCATGAAGAGCTTCAGGCCGTGAGCATCGCGCAGCTTCTTATGGCAGCCTCTCCAGGTGGAGTTGACATCCTCGGAGCCCCAGATGAACTCATTCAGCACATCCTCGGCGTTCTCCGCAGTGATATGCGGCAGCGTGAAGAGGTTCTGTTCCTCGGCGCTCATGGCACCGGCATTAATCTCAACATCCTCGATGGCGCAGAAGCCGTTGAACCACTTCATAGTCAGAGTGGTATCGTTATCGTCATGCTTGGCAGTGAAGAGATAGTCATACATTTTCTCACCGCACTGAGCAGCGATATAGGCACAGATGCGCTTCGTCCAGGGCTGGTTCTTCTGACCTGAGGGATTGACCACGTCGCTACCCCACAGTGTCTTATAGAGACTCACGGGATCGATAGGCTCGATACAGTTACCCAGGAAGGTTTCCAGTGTACGCTGCTTGATATCCGTATCACCGTCCCCCTTCTTGTACTTGTCGAAGTTACCAATCTGGAAATTACCCTTCAGCTCATGGACATGCTCCTTGTAACGGATACCGGTGCGCATACCCATGTGCTGGGTAGCCATTCTGAGCGCGAACATCGGCATCGTGATGAGCTCGGTACGGTATTTCTGAGCAGACTCATTGAGGCTCTCAGGAGAAAACGTCGTCTTCGGGTCCACGACAGGCTGCACCTTGGCAGGAGTCGTAACAGGAGTTACAGGATCAGCCATAGTTACAGAGCATTTTCAATAGATTTCCACAACTCAGCGGCTCCGTTGACACCCTGATCGTCCACGACCTCGCCACCTTTCTTTCTCTCACCAGGACCCTCCTTGAGATTCTTGATCTCATCATCCTTAGAAGTGATGTCATCCTTCAGCTTCTTGATCTCATCCTTCAGGGAATCAATGAGTGTCTTAGCCTTCTTACAGGCTTCATCCTGAAGCTTCAGCTGATCATCAATCTTCTTCATCTCGTCCTGAGTCAGGACGATATCGCCCTGCTCATTGGGCTGGAAGCCATCCTTAATAGCCAGCAGCGCCATCACACATGTGAAGATTTTAATCATCTTACTATCTTGATTAACGGCGAAAGAGTTTCTGAGCCCCTTCAGCAACTCCATCGCCTTTTGGAGAATGCCAGCTGGAGATTCCTCACCCGACTCAGGATTGAAACCGGAGGGGAGAGGAGGGAGCCCCATTTCATTGATAATAGAATTCGTCACATTCTGGGGCGTGGCGCCCTCGACCTTCACAGCATCGATCACCTCATCCACGATGCCGAAGTCGACAGCGTCAGCCGCCTTGATCCAGGCAGCCACCTTCATCTTAGCCTTGACTTCATCGACAGGCTTCCCATTACGGTCAGCATAGATCTGAGCCAGGACATCGTCGATAGTCGACAGTTGGTCGCGCTGGAACTTCAGGCGCTTGATACACTCATCGATCTGCTCTTTGTTCCTGGAACCGTACTCTCCCACCCAAGTCATGGAGTTGTGAATGAGGATTAGGGCGTTCTTCGCCATCTTGATCGTCTTGGCACCCATGGCCATGAAAGTGGCAGAAGAGGCAGACATGCCGAGGAACTCGACAGTCACATCCCCATGGTTCTTGAAGAGCTCATAGATCTGCAGGCCCGTATCGACATAGCCGCCCATGGAAGAAACGGCGACAGTAACAGGCTTGCCCTTGGAGTTGTCAAGCACGTATTTGACATAGCCGGCAGAGATTCCCCAGCCGACAGTGCCAGTCAAATAAAGGTCATATTTCTTCATTTCTACCTTCGTTTTCGGCAAAGGTAGAACGGAAAGTCGCTATATAAAACAACTATATATTAAGGTATTACGGGCACTGGAGCAGGAACGGTATAGGTAACCGACACCTCCCAGAGCTGGCTGTCCGACAAATTGTCCGGCAGCGTCCTGGAGGAAACCGTCACAGGATACGGCCTCGAATCAGAACCGAGCACACACCCGGAACCGTCAGCAAACACCAGAGCATACGCATAATGCCCAGCCACCTCCAGCTCCTCGCAAGTCCTGAAGACCAGCTGGTACTCACAAATCCTTGCCTTCTCCGAAACCCTATTATTAACAGAAAGCTTCGCAGGCGATACGATATCCAGACCATCACCAGACTCCTTCATGGTATCAAAGATCTGAGACCATGATTTCTGTAACCCCGAAGGCATGTTTAAGCACTGTAAGCGGTAGACCGCAACCACATTCTTGATCATACACTTAAAAATTGAAAAAATTCCCAAACTGAACGTAAAAGACGCATTCGAACGTATCCGAACAAAAACACCCATTTTTATAGGTAAGGATTTAACCGTAATTTGGTTAAATTCACAACAAATAACTACTTATGAATCCGTTTTTTGCTTCTGAGGTCAATACCATGTTCCAGCAGTTTCTTCTTCTCGCGGTAGAATCTCATGCGGATCGTGTCGGCATAGTCGAGGTCGATGCCATGCATCTCGCACCAGGCATAGGCGGCCGATTGGAGCTTCGTATCATCGCCGCACATCTGGGACATCTCATTCCAGAGGTTCATGAGGAAGATGGCCTCGATGTGCTCGATGATGAAATTCTTTCCGGAAGAGGAAACGAAGTTGAAGGTAGCCGGATCCTTCTGTTTCGAATACGGGATGCACACCGCCGTCAGTCCCTCGTCAGGAGACTCTGGCGGGAAAGAGCTCCGCCGCTGCTGCAGGACGCTGATGATGCGGGCATTAGTCACAGAGTGGTCGTCGAACCTGACGGGATCCCCGAAGGCATGGATCAGGTACTGACGAATGAAAGGCTTAAGTTTCAGATAGATAACAGATTGACTCATGATGATTGATTTTACGCCGCAAAATTAAACATAAAAATTGAAAAACAACCATATTTGGATAAAAATTAGCCAATTATATATAAATCGCACACCTTTTCCACATCTGCTTGGATAGTGTTTTTCAAATTTCCTGATTTTCGGCTGTTTTTTCTGTATTTTCTGTAAACAGCCATCAGAAACCACCCGAAACGCCTTTAAATAAAGGGATTTCGCAACATACAGAAAACAGTATGACTCCCCGTATTTCGCTTTGTACCCCCATTCCCCATCTGTATTGGCCGGAAAGGCCGAAGTTTTCCGTTAAAATCTGTAAACGGCGCTTTCACATCTTTTATACAGATATACAAAACTCTATTTTTAAATACACATCGAAAATGTATATCTGTATATAAAGAAAATGCTCGAAATGCCGATAAACACAAGGATTTTTCACGTTTCGCGAATTGGAATATACAGATATACAGATGAAAAGCACATTCAGAGAGAGGGGAAAGGGGAGAGGAATACCGGCAGCCGGACAAAACGCGCATAACAGAAGACCGGCCACCCCAACCGTATAAGGGTTGTTTGTGGCCAGCCGGAAAAGAATGTAAGATCCGTATGAGGCGCCAAAAAAGGCCGCTACAACTGTATAGAAGTAGACGGCCTCGCAGGAACAATACTGAAGTAGGAAAGAAAAGTTATTTGGCAGAATCTCCCCAGATATCCTGCATAGCCTGTTTCAGGCGTCGTTCCTCGTCGACCGTCCGCAGGTGGATCATCTCCTGCTGCACAATCTCGTTGGTCTGAGAGTCGCGTGAGTTCTGGATATTGCGCCCCTGCGTATTGAGAAGGTCTGCAGGGTTCAATGCGAAGATCCAGGAAGCCCACTTCGAGAAGGCCTTCAGTCGCGTAGAGAAGCGCCGCATGGTGTCCTTCACGCCCGGACAGTCCTTCAGATAAGTCTCGTAGACGTTCTTTCGCACCAGCTGGCGGTTGACATTGGGACCTTCGGCAGCAAAGTATGTAGAAGCCCATTCCTCGAACTGCGGTCCCATCTCCGTCTTCAGCTTACGTTGGATGATATCCTGCATCGGCGGCAGCACCTTCACGCTCTTCATGGCCACGCTCAGGTAGAACCGCTCGCACTGCATCAGCAGGTTAAGGTCGGCATTCCATTCCTCCTCCGTATAGAACGATCCGAAGAGGTTCTTCTGGAAGTCATCGTAGATCGTGCGGGACTCCTGGTAGTCGAACGGGTTCTCGGCCGTCCGCTGGTGGTAGTAGTCGGAGAACGTCACGTAGAGCATACGGGCATCACTGGAGGCGTCGAAGTCACCAGGCACGTAGTTAGTCGAGAACAAGAACTTAGGAGAGTCTGAGAAAGGAATAGTAAAAGGAGTAAGGCCTTTAGGATTCACGCGCATGTCGCCGCTGATCAGGTTATAGAAGTCCTTGACGGACGTGTACTGGTTGATATCCTCCACGCGGACGAGCCTGGTATACCTCGTGACGTCTGACAGGGCGTGTGAGTCCTTCTGCAGGTCGAGCACCTTACCATCGAGCGTCGTCATATCGAGGTGCAGCAGCTGTTTCAGGGACTCAGTGAAGAACGATTTACCGGAGCGTCCGTTGGCCTCGTTCGTCTCCGCAATGCGGTTATCCATCAGGAAGGCCGCCCATGTACGGGACGGCGACTTATAGGCATGCAGCAGATAGCCGATGGTGAAGATCTTGTTCAGCAGGCACTGCGCCTGTTCCTCGCGCTGCTGTTCCGTCAGCGACTCGCCAGCTATCTCGAAGGGGTGCAGCTCCAGATAGGCCCGCTGTGCATCCGGACTGCCGGAGAACTGCTCCTCGATCTCCTGTCTCCAGTACAGGCGTGACGTGTTGATCAGATATCCGAACAGATGGCTGGACCTGGAATCGACCACCTCGAGCTTAAACCTCGGCGTCTGCCCGTCGCTCATCGTCTCACCAGGCACCCACTCCACCTTGAACATCGCCGGCAGCTTGCGGAAGTCATGCGGGATGACCGTAGGACTCCACACGCACGTCTCGAGCGCCTGGTCCCGATACAGATGCAGGTCATAGTCCTCGCCATGACAGTGCACCAGGCCGTTCTGGAAGTAGAAGTCCTGTGTGGCCACCGTATAGCTCGTGAAGTCAGGATCGACGGAAGGCAGGGCAGAGAGGTAAGTAGGCGTGAAGGCCACGTCCGTCAGGATCAGGTTGATGACACCATGCTCCAGACGGATCAGCGTATCCTGCCTCAGGTTCTCGGAGGGACAGTCGGGATCCTTCTCCCCCTTGGCCCACCTCCGGACGAAGTCACGCACGTCACGCGGCCGTTTGCGGTAGACGATATTATACTTCACGCGAACCAGCTGCGGTTCATTGTCATTCTCATCGTGGAGGATGGCGAACCCGTGCAGCCGGAGGAACTGGTGCAGGCACGTCGCATCTATCTTATGTCTGCGGTCGCCCGTCTTCGAGTTCGTGGATGTCACCCAGAACTTCGCCTCGACGGCCCTATCCATCAGGTCGAAATAGTCCTGCATCGTCGGAAAGTACTGGCACCAGTCTCGGAAATCCTTCGAAGGCCTTCCGCGATTATCCCTCATATCCTTCAGGCTCTCCGGCAGCCAGCAAGTCTTCATTTCCATATACTTCAGCGCCTGGGCAGAGCCACGTGCGATGCCCGTAGCATCGAGGTCCGGGATGTTCACCAGCTCACCGGCATAACGGATGATGGCCATATAGTCCTGCTGGTCAAGCCTGGCCGTCTCGGAGTTCAGCCACACCGGACAGTCACCACGGGCAGCCACGCAGAGGGCATCACGCTCACCCGAGCACAGCACGGCACGGTAATATCTCGTCACACCACGGTCCACTCCCGGACGCGGGATATCACACAGCTTCTTCGTCTGCCATTTATCATCCTCATCCGACTGTTTCTTATTCAGGATTTCATGCGCCTTCCTGAGCTCCGCCAGGCCGTTGATATAGTTCGCGGGCTTAGCCCCTTCAGGGAAGTACATGAAGCGCCATTTCTTGTCCGGCTCATACGGGCGGTACACCTTATAGAACCTGTCAGGCTTACCCTCCTCCGGCTTGTCTATGAAGCACTCGCGCAAGAAGATCGGGAACGACTCATTGCTATGGAACTCCTTGATCTTCCTGTCCTTCACCTTGCCCAGCCACTCCAGGGCATGCCAGTGTAGGCTCTCGCACACATCCCTTGACACCTTGGGTCCGAGTATCTTCAGTTCTCGGTCAGTGAACTCGCGAATCTCGTAGTACCACTGGCCTTCCTTCTCATCCTCCCTGGCATCTCGCTCCACCACGCGGGCGAAGTTCTTGTCAGGGGAGAGCTCGTCGCGGATCCCGAACTCCTGGGCGATGGCCAGCACGGCAGCGCCGAAGCGCGACCTGTCCCATCCGTGGACGCGCATCCACGCATCGATTCCGTTCAGATCCTCATCATCCCCGCCGAAGTCATGCACCACCCAAAGCCCGGCATTGTTCTTGCGGATAGTCGCACTCGCCGTCTTCTCAGAGAGGCGCATCTTAAACTGCTTCTTGTTGCCCACACAGTCCTTTGCCTGCGGGTAGAGGTCCAAAAGGATGTCGAGACCATCCCGGGTCTCATCCATCACACGTTCCTTGTCAATCATATATTGCTCATTACTTTTCTTTCCGGTTGCAAAAATAGGCAGAATCCTTATGCGAAGAAACTACGGAGGACGGGCAACTTTTACCCCCCCCATCACTGAACCTAAGCCATTCCTCTTTCCATGGAATTAAGTCTACCCTGAGGCGCAGATGAGCCCGCTTTTTGGCCGGAACCTTCATAAGTACTTCTACCATTCTCTTACATACTGCATGCGAATGGAAGCCCGATATATTTTCGCGCTCACCAGACAGACGACTTACTCCAGTAACAACAGCCTTCCTCATACAATTCTACACAATTTACAGTCCTGATTACCTTTCCAATGATATCAAGAGATATTTCCAGCCCTTCTTATCGCAGGCCGTCTTGATTGCCCGTTCTGCGATGACGGGGTTTATATACCTCTTAGGTACCTTGATCCTGATGGCTCCCTTGATCCAGAAATGGAAGAAGAACAAGAACGTGTGCCGTTCCTCGATGCGGTAGCGGTTCTTAGCCTCCTTGCGGAGACGGATAAAAACGGTTTTCTTACTCATAACTTATAATTACATTGGTATAATGTCAGTCACCCATGCCCAGTAGTCCGTAATCACATGGTCCCACGGTATGGCGTGTTTCTTTATCCACTTCTTACTATGCCAACTGTACCCACAGCTGATTAAACTTCCGTCCGGCAGTACATCGTCGTATGTCACGTTCTTAATGCCGTCGATCATCAAGGCACACCTGATGATCCTGTTGTCGCCATCCTTCCTATACTCCGGTTTCACATCCTTCGGGTGCCAGATGCATGTCCTCGTTACTATTCTATCGGTAGCCATACTTCACTCAAATGTTCGTCAACGTATTCTCTCTCACGCTTCTTGTACTCTTTACTGTCCAGGTCCACGGATTCTTTGTTTGCGATAATCTCCTTCATCAGTCTCCTTTCCAGATAGCAGATAGCATCATCTGCTTCTTGGAATAAGATATCCACTCCTATGTACTCCGCAAAATCATACTCCAGTGTGGCTCCACGCGAAAAAACCCAGTGATGAAGCATATACACGGCATCGCAGCTCTTGATCTTGTCGAAGTCGTACTGCATGATCTCAGCCAGCTTATTGAATGGTATGCAAAGAAACAGATAGGCCAGTTCCTGACTCTCTATCCAGGAGCCCATGGCCATCTGGTAGTTTTCGCTGGCCGGGTTCTCGACCTCGTACCCTTTCGCCTTCAGCATTTCTTCAGCCTTGGCAAACCGCTGGCGGGTGGCCTCACTGATCACCTCCTCGCCGATCTTTCCACTGATATAAACTTTCATGTCAATTTCCTATTTTTTATTCAATTATAATTCCATATCGCATATTCCTTCATCCCGGATATAACGCTCACAGGTATCACAACACTCCAGTTCCGGATGCAGACAGGTCGTTTCTTCCACATATAGACCAGGAACGACGGAATTGATGCAGTGCGTTGTAGCGGGGTCATTATATATTTCCGGATCCGCACAATGACTGCAAAGCTCATGACTGTCATCAACCCACCAGCACATTCCCCAATCCGGGTGAAAGCAGGGATCATTTTCTTTGCATCCGCAAATTTTACAAACTCCGTACATACTACCGTATCTCAATAATTTAGTTGTACCTCCAAATTCATTTTGCAGACATGTTTCGTACGTAAAATGAAAACAAAATTATCATTGTACTGACTGTCCGGCTTAAAAGAGATGTCATAAACTTTCTCTTTATACCTGTCCGTATACTCCCTGAGATCGAATTTAAGAGGCTTACACCTGGGATATTTCTCCTGCAATTCTTCAGCTTTCCTGAGGAGATCATTTTTGATGTCATAGATACAGTTAGCATGCACCACCACTTGATCATACCTGTCATAGGCATACTTCCCTAGCTCATGACCCATGCTGTTAACAGACGCATAGGTCTGCACTTCAACAAATAAAAATCTATCCATACCTTTATGTTTTTAATTTATACTTCAAAATATATCATAGCATATCTCTCAGCGAAGGCAATCAGAGGGCAGTTTCCGCATTGCTGATTACAGTTATACAGTTGCAAGGGGTCACACACCACCCAATTCTCTTGTTCTGTCCGGCATCTCACCACGCCGTCACCTATAAACACGTCTGGCATAATAATCAAATTCAATAAGAGTATCGTCGTCAAGCGTGAATTTTGCAGACTCGTTCTTCCACCTCAGTTCCGGAGGAAAGTCTACGAACAATACGATATTCTTCTCGTACTTCAGCAAAGGTAGCCGATCCATGATCCAGGAATTGACCTGCTTCATGTCGAGCCGGAACAAAGGATTGAAAGGATACTGCAGAGAACGATAGAATTTTGCCCCCCCCATTGTCATAACGTCGATAGATAACTTTTTCATACGCTTACTCAAATGTAAGGTCAAAACCTTCATCACGTCTATAGTCCATTAACTCTGGATAACGCGGAGGACGGATACCCTCCAGCTCATAGTTGAGCGTGATGGTGAAGCCACGACCATTAGCATCCCACATCACGAACGTACTTTCGCCAAGCTGGCCATAAACAGCGCCAACCTGACCTCTTGCAGCATAGGAGTACTTCGTCACAGTCAGATCCTGTACTCCCAAGGCATCGATGGCCTTTTCAAAATCACTTGTCTTCATATCATATATTTTGTTTAAATTGGTTTCTGGAAAGCCCCTCGGTCCTCACGGATGGAAGGGGAGAGTATTAATATTAATCTTTGACAATAAAAAGCCAGACCGCCGTCTGGGCAGAACGTTTCCAACAAATGTGATTCCTATATAACAATTAGAAGGTGTAAGCGTTGAACAGTCTGATCAGCCATCTTGCATGAGGGAGCTTCAGGCGCTTGCAGGCACTCCGGATCTGCTCCTTGCAGGTCTTCTCGGCCTTGCCCAGCTGCTCGGCGATCTCTCCGGGAAGATAACCTTTAGAATAAAGCGACACGACTTTCTCTTCCTCTGCAGGGAGACCAAGAATGGCCTTTGGCTTGCAGATCACCCCCTCATCCTTGCAGATGCGCCTGAGCGGACATTTGACTTCCTCAAAATGAAACATATTGTCCTCGATGTCTGCATACAGGAAGTCTGCCTCGCCGAAGTTGCAACGGATGAAGCGGTCAACCATACGGTACTCAAAGAATGGCCTGTTCATGGCAGACTCTGCAGCCCACTCACAAAGCCTGTCGAAGGTTTTGGGGAAATAGAGCTTGAGCTTCTCGATCATGAAGCTGATGGCTTCACGGTCTTCCATTGTCAGCGGTTTACTTCTGCCGTCTTCCCTCCGGATACAGGTCTGGCCATTGATCAGGAAAAATTCTAGCTTCTCCATAACTCATCCTTTACAACCTCACCAATCAGGATCAAGTCCCGCTTGTTAAAACCAGCCTTGCCGGTCATCTTCTGCTGGATGGAAGCATAAGAATAGCTGAATTCCACCATCAGGTACTTAATGAACTCAGATTTCTCTTTTTTCCCCAGTTTCTTGTAATAGGCCTGCAGACCTATCTCAGTCAAATTTTCGTCAATTTCCTTGTTCATATCAAATTAAATCACTAAATTTGTGGGCAAAATTACGAAATAAAATCGAATTACTAAACAAATTTGGATAGAAATATATCCTTTTATGTTTAATTTAGACTGATTCTAAATAAATATGGATAGACAATTATATATATAGATTTATGTACTTAGATAAGGAATGGCTAGAAGAATTATTGCGCAAGCATGGTAAACATCCCAAGACTCTAAGGGATGCCCTGTGGCCAGACAACATCAATAAGGGGCTTGGTTACTTCAATCATACGAAGAACATCACCCTTACGACCATTGAGCAGATAGCCGATGTTATCGGTTGCTCGACGGACGAACTGCTCCGGAGGCCTACATACCCCATGAGTTTAGTTTCAGGCAATAACAACCAGGTGGGCAACGTGACAGTCACCAATGACCCTGACGCCCTCCACCAAATCATTGCCGCCCAGAGGCAAATCATTGACCATCAGAACACTGAGCTCAAACGTATGGAGGCTAACATGCATCAGCAGTTAAAAGTGAAAGATGCGCAAATCGATCGTTTAATTAAGTTGGCACAAAACAATGGTAATCAATGAATTATTTTTTTGTTTTGTTGCTCAAAAGTCGGACAGTTTTCGGACAGCAACCGTCCAAAACCAACTTGGGAACTGCCCTTTACAGGGCGTTTTCGGGCGATTTCAGGCAGGAAATCAAATCGCCTCATCCCGACTTTCAAAAAGAGGCTGATTATTCAGCCTCTTGTCATTTAATAAAGGTTAGTATGTTTGAAGTGATGATGACGCTCTTTGCCATCGTGATAGTCGGATACGCAGCAGGCAGGCTGGGCTATATGGGTGGTGAGTTCGACAAGAAGTTGTCGAGCCTGGTCATCAACATCACGTGCCCTGCCTTGATCCTGTCGTCAGCGATGACGGGCGAACTACCGGACAGAGGTCTTATCCTACCGCTCTTAGGCATAAGCCTATTGACCTATGTAATCCTGACGGGCGTGGGGTTCCTGCTGCCACGCTATCTCACATCGAAGAAAGAAGACGAGGGCGTCGTAGGCTTTGCACTGATGTTCGGCAATGTCGGCTTCATGGGCTATCCCGTCGTTGCCTCCATCTTCGGCCATCAGGCCGTGTTCTATGCTGCCGTGCTGAATGTCGTCAACACCTTTGCCGTCTTCACCATCGGCACAATCCTTATCGTTGGCGACTTAGGAGACGGTAAGCGGTTCCAAAAGAAAGTGCTCTACAGCACCCCGATGCTCTCGGCTTATCTGGCAATGCTCATTGTGGCCCTTGGTATTGATAACATCCCAGGCATTATCAGCCAACCGCTCACGATGATCGGCAACATCACCGTACCTGCCGCCCTGCTCATCATCGGCTCATCAATGTCGCAACTCTCTCTGCGGACGATGCTCGGCAACAGGACGGTCTATGTCACGACATTTTTCCGCCTCATACTCATCCCCCTCGGATTCTACTATCTTTGCAAGGCTTTAGGATTCGACGCCTATGTGGTGGACATCAATACCGTCGTCATCGCAATGCCCGTAGCCACCTACGGCACCATCCTCTGCCTGAAACACAACCGAGACACTACACTCATCACGGAGGTCACGCTCATCACCACGCTCCTCTCGATGCTTACGATTCCATTGATAACTTCAGTTCTTCAATCATGTCACTGATCTTCTGCAACTCGCGAGTGATGTGTATATTCTGTGGGCAATGAGGCTCACACTGGCGACAACCGATGCAATGATCCGGCTGACGTTCACGGGGTACGACACGGTCTAACGATATGAGATACTGCCGGCGATGTTTGCGATACTCCTTGTCGCCTGCATCCATCGGCAGCGAACCTTCGTTCTTACATTTATTATAATGTACGAAGATGGCCGGGATATCAATGCCATAGGGACAAGGCATACAATACTTACAGTCGTTGCATGGGATATTCTCGAGTCTTACGATCTTATGGGCTATTTCATCATCCAGATACCTCATCTCGTCATCAGACAAGGGTTCCAGCGGACAATACGACAGAAGGTTGTCCTTCAAGTGCTCCATATAGGTCATACCGCTCAGCACGGTTAGCACGCCTTCAGGAGTTCCTGCATAACGGAAGGCCCAAGATGCCACGGACCGCTCTGGCGCATGACTCTTCAATTCCGTCATCAGATACTGCGGCAGATTGGCCAGACGACCTCCGAGCAAAGGTTCCATAATCACAGCAGGGATGCCTCGTTTCTGCAACTCGGCATAAAGATAGCAGGCATCGACATTGTTCTTGCTGATCTCATCGGCATAGTTCCAGTCGAGATAGTTCAACTCTATTTGCACGAAATCCCAGTGGTACTTGTCATGCAGCGCAATCACCTCGTCGAACACCGTCTTCTTGCCGTGGAATGAGAAACCGAGGTTACGGATACGGCCAGCCTCGCGCTCCTTCATCAGATAGTCCATAATACCATTATCGACATAACGGCCGTTGAACTCGTCCATACCGCCGCCGATAGCGTGCAACAGGTAATAGTCGAGATAGTCCACCTGCAGTTCCTTCAGCGAGTTCTGATACATCTCGATGGCTTTCTCCCGTTGCCAATAATCGCGATTGAAGTTGGAGAGTTTGGTGGCTACGAAATATTTGTCACGTGGATGACGCTTAAGGGCGATACCCGTACAGTGCTCCGATTTGCCCTGACAATAGACAGGTGACGTGTCGATATAGTTCAAACCATGCTCGAGGGCATAGTCAATCTGTTTGTTGATCATCTCTTGATCGAACTCGCCGTCATTGTCCGGCTTTGTCGGCAGGCGCATCATACCATAGCCCAAAATCGACACTTTCTCTTTCGTCTTAGGATTCTCGCGGTAGGTCATCTTACCTACGGGCGGCTCCACCTGGTTCTTATACTCCTCAGCGGCCTGACTGCCCGCTTTATCGCCTCCCTTGCAACCAGCCAATGTAGCTGCCGTAGCTACTGTTCCTGCTCCAAAAAGCTTCAGGAAGCTCCGTCTCGATATATTTTTCTTTTCCATTCTTTTCTTTGTTTATAGTTTCTTATGCACTTCATGCCCCTCAACGTATATAGCTGAGAAGGGTCTTGCAGGACAGACATACTCACAGGCACCACAACCGATACAAGCAGCCTCGTTGATAGCCGGTACCATCGGCGACTTCTCGTCATTCTCGTCAAGCGGCACCATCTCTATGGCACCTACCGGACAGTGACGGGCGCAGTTTCCACATGACACCTCGTCGGTGATAGGCACACAGTTCTTCTTGATCCACACGGCATGGCCTATCTGGATAGAAGACTTCTCGGGCTTGTCTACCTTGACGATGGCTCCTGCGGGACAGACTTCAGAACAACGTGTACACTCCGGACGGCAGTGACCGCGCTCATAAGACATCACAGGCAGCATCAGGTGCATCAGATCGCTGCTGGGGCGGAGCACCTGATTGGGGCACTCAGACACACAAAGCTGGCAACCCGTGCAGTGCTGGGCAAAATGATCAAAGGAGAGAGAACCCGGAGGCGTCAACGGTGTCTGACGTTCTAAAGCCACCTTATTCTCAATCTCCGCCAATCCACCGTCCATCAGTTTCTCCTTCTTCTGCGCCATCGCCGCAGTCGTCACCAGTGCCGAAGCCACGAGGAACGAACGCTTGGATGTATCTACTTTAGCATCGGTTTGCGATTTTACTGTGGCATGAAGTTTGGAATTGTCATAACGAAGTGCCCCAAATTTGCAGTTGTCGATACAGTTTCCGCAGACCACACAACGGCTATAGTCGACGGTATGTGTCTTGAAGTCAATGCAAGAACTCTTGCAGTTCTTAGAACAGAGTGAGCAGTTCTTGCACTTATCGGCATCGAAATGCACCTTGAACCAGGAGAAACGGGCGAAAAACGACAAAATCGTACCAACGGGACACACCGTATTACAATAGGTACGTCCGCCTCGCCAAGCCAGCACGAAGAGCACCACCAGCGTGACGGCGGCAATAATCAGTACAGGCAATGACCGCATCCACGTATCGACCGTATAGAAGGCATAGCTATCATAGTGCTCCGCAGCCATCGCCAACAGGTTGTTACCTGCCTTCCAGACGGGCTGGAAGATCATCGTGGCGATACGGCCGTAGGCACTATATGGTGCCAGCAACTGGAACAACGATCCGATGCCAGCCAAAGCGGCAATGGCGAACACCACCAATACCGGATAACGCAGCCAGCGCACCTCCTTTGAATAGCTGTACTTGTGTTTCTTCCGACGGAATCGGGCTAAAATATCCTGAAACACACCCAACGGGCAGATGACAGAACAGTAGATACGTCCAAAGACGAGTGTCAGGGCAATGAGCGCCGCGACGACAACCACATTGAGAGCCATCACGGCAGGCAGGAACTGAATCTTGCTCAGCCACGAGAGCCAGTGATGCAAAGTCCCCGTGAAATCGAGGAACAACAGGGTGATCAGCATAAAGGTCACCGCTGCAAGGATGGTTCTGATTCTACGTAACATAAGTCTATTTAAGTATTTTTTATCATTATCATTTATCATTTAGCGGGCGCACTATCAGGATGCTCACCTCATAAAGCAGCCAAATGGGCAAAGCCACCACGAAGAGTGTAAAGGCATCGGTTGTCGGGGTGATGATAGCCGCCACGATCAGGATGGCCACAATCGCATGGCGTCGCATCGACCGCATCATCTGCGCATTCACCAGGCCCATCCGCCCCAATATCCAACTCACCACCGGCAGTTCGAAGACGATGCCCATCACAAGGCTCATCGTCAGCAGTGTGTCCATATACGACTGCAATGTCAGCATGTTTGCCACGTCAGGACTCACCTGATAAGTTCCGAGGAACCTGACCGTCAGCGGGAAGATCAACAAGTAGTTGATGACCGTCCCCAACATGAACATCAGATAGCCGCTTCCGCAGAGCAAGGTGGCATATCGCCGTTCGTTGTCGTAGAGCGCTGGCGCGACGAAACCAAAGAGCGCATATATAATATAAGGTAAGGCCACCAACACGCCTGCATAGCAGGCTGCCCTCAGATGGACCATGAACTGCTCCGTCAACCCCGTATTCATCAGCGAAATGCTGAACGGTTCGACACCCAATAGACGGTAAGTGATGAAATCGCCCGACCTCGGGGCCAGAACGATGGCGAACAACTCATCTTTCAGGCAGAACGCCACTGCTGCGGCTATCGCCGTCACCAGGAGCGACCTGATAATCACCCCTCGCAGTTCGTCGAGGTGATCCCAGAAGGTCATGCCCCCATCACTCATTCTTCTTGTCTCCTGACTCCTTCGTCATATCCGTCACCTCATTCATTCCTTCCTTGAAGCTCTTTACGCCTTTGCCAAGGCCTTTCATCAGTTCAGGAATCTTCTTGCCGCCGAAGAGCAGCAGGACAATCAATGCGATAACGAGTATCTCTTGCATGCCAAGTCCAAACAGTAACATTGATTCAAACATATCCATTATGTTTTAAGTTCATTCCGCAAAATTACGAAAATATTCCGTAACACCAACATTCTGTTAGAATAATTAACAAAATTAGTACGCAACATAAGGCAACAGGCGCTCGATTGCCTCAGGAGGGAAGTCTTTTGAGAGTCTCAACTCCTCCAATGAACGAATCGGGCCGTGCAGGCGGCGATAGTCCGTAATAGCCCGGGCCATATAGAAGTTGATATAGGGGTGACGTTTCAATTCGTTGAGCGACAGACGATTGATGTTGAGCTTAACTGGCGATGGTGCTTCGATAGTCAGGTATTTCTTGGAGTCCAAGGGAAAATTCTCGATTTCATCGAGTTGATCCACACTGACATAGCCCCCTAAGCGCTGTCCGTACTCCACAATCTTCCGGGCGAAATAAGGTCCGATGCCAGGGACCATCTTCAGTTGCGTCGTATCGGCCGTATTCAAGACTATATGTTCATCCTGGCGGATCTTCGGCTGGTAGTGGGCCTTGATGGAGTCGTGTTCCACATCAGCAAGCCTTCGCCCACGTCGATAGGCCGTATCACGATAGATGACCTTCGTACGGACATAGACCGTCCGTTCGCGACTTTGGGGGACAAGTCCATGATGGCGGACCTTATCCGAATCACGCAACCTGTCCCCCAGATTTGTGGAATCGGCAGAAACCAATCCATTTGTTTCATCGTTCTCCCCTCCTGTCAGGAAAATGACGCTCAAAGCCACGACAATGACGGCCAACAGCGTGAGAATCACCTTCCGGTCAGACTTTTGCAGATAAAGAAACTCGCGGATCATATCACGCCGAACTGATGGAGGAAGATCAGGATGATGCAGACAGGCACCACAAAACGGACAGCAAACAGCCACACGTGGAAGAACGACTCACGGAGTGAACCGCCATTGGTAAACTCATCCTTCACCAGCCGTCGGTCAGCAAACCAACCTATCAGGATACTCGTCAGGAAAGCTCCTGCTGGCAACATATATTGAGCCGTCAGATAGTCGCAGAAGTTCATTAGCGACAGGCCTAGCACCTGAATATCGGTATTGGCTCCCACTGAAAGAGAACAGAACACGGCAATCACGGCACAGACACCCGTCAAGATCCAAGCCGCACGTTGACGGGGCAACTTCAATTCCTCATGGAAGAAAGCCGTACCGATCTCATGCATGGATATGGTCGATGTCAAGGCCGCGAAGACCAGCAGCGCATAAAACAGGATGGCAATGACATAACCGACGGCAGGCATGGTAATGAACGCCTGTTGGAACACATTCGGCAGAGTGATGAAGATCAGCGACGGGCCGCTGTCAGGCTGTACCCCCACCGAAAAGGCTGCCGGGAAGATCATCAGTCCCGCCAGAATGGCGATGGCCGAATCCAGCACGGCAATCTGCGTGGCAGAGCGCAACAGATGGGTGTCGCGTTTGAAATAAGAGGCATAGGTACAGAGACAGGCCGTACCCAGACTCAACGAGAAGAAGGCCTGACCCAAGGCCTCCAAGAACACACTACCAGTAACCTTCGAGAAGTCCGGTCGCAAGAGGAAGTCAATACCCTTGGAAGCCCCAGGCAGCATGCACGATGCCACCACCAGGACGACCAACAGCAAAAGGAGCAACGGCATCAGTAGCTTCGATGCCCGTTCGATACCCTTCTCCACCCCCTGTGCCACCACAGCATGAGTAATCAACACAAAGCCCACCGCCCACAGACAGGGCTTCACGGGATCGGAAGAGAAGGTCGTGAAATACTCGATGACATACGAGGCATCGCCATTCAACCGTCCCCCAAGAGAGGCAAACAGGTATTGCAGGCACCAGCCCGCCACTACTGCATAGAAACCGAGGATGATTGTGGAAGTAAGAATACCTAAGTAACCTATCCACCGCCAGCCACGATGCCCCATGCTGCCATAGGCACGAGCCGCATTCGCCTGGGAATAGCGACCCACGATAAACTCACTGACCATGCCGGGAATGCCCAGTAACAGCACACAGGCAAAGTAGATGAGGATAAAGGCAGCACCGCCGTTATGTCCCGTCATAAACGGGAACCGCCACACATTGCCCAGTCCTACCGCCGAGCCTGCCGTGGCCAAAACAATCGCCAACTTACTCCCGAAATTTCCCCGCTCACTCATTTCACCGTTAACTCTTTTTCGACCTTTTCACCTTTTCACTTTAACAGCCCAAACTGATGCAGGAAAATGAATAAAATACAAATCGGACAGACATACTTCACAAGGAACAGGTAGAAGTGGAAGAGTCCCACATTACGGAGCGTTCCCCAGTTTGTGAACTCTTCACGAACCACCTTATGCGGTACAAACCAGCCGATAAAAATACACGTCAGGAAACCGACGATCGGAAGAAACAGCTGACCCGTGGTGAAGTCGAAGAGGTCGAACACGGTCTTGCCAAAGAACAGCTTATCGCTCCACGGCCCCAGCGACAGTGAACAGATCGCTCCAAGCACCATGCACATCACCGACACGAGGAGCGCCGCCTGCTTACGGCTGATCCGCATCTCCTCGTGCAGGAACGCTGTCGACACCTCGTGCAGCGACATCAGTGAGGTCAGGGCTGCCATCGACAGGAGGGCATAGAACAGCACGGATATGCCATAGCCTACGAACGGGATGCCAGCGAAAGCCTGCTGGAACACATTCGGCAGTGTGATGAAGATCAGCGACGGACCGCTATCAGGACTGACACCTACGGAGAAGGCGGCAGGGAAGATCACCAGTCCGGCCAACAATGCCACCAAGAAATCTATCAGACCTATCTGCGCAGCAGAGTTTACCAGCTTTGTCTGCCTGGAGAAATAGCTGGCATAGGTACAGATACAGCCCATGGCGATACTCATCGAATAGAACGACTGCCCCAAGGCACCTAAGAACACATCGCCCGTGATCTTCGAGAAGTCCGGCTTGAACAAGAACTCGATACCCTTCTCGGCATTGGGCAGCAAGCACGAAGCCCCCACAATGATCAGCAATAGGATAAACAATGTGGGCATCATCAGTTTCGAAGCCCGTTCAATGCCGTCTCGCACGCCGTTCTCTATGATGAGAAATGTGGCCAGGAGGATAAGAACTGTCCAAAACACCGGTTTCACCGGATCCTGGGAGAACGTCGAGAAATAGGCACTTACATAAGTAGGATCCCCCTGAAGTTTACCAAACAGTGAAGCCCACATATACTCCAGGCACCAGCCAGACACCACGGCATAATAGCCAGAGATCAGGAAGCCTGTCAGCACGCCCATGTAACCGACGAGCGACCACATCGTACCACCAGCCAGCTTACTGTAGGCCCGTGCCGTATTTGCCTTGCCATAACGGCCGATGATAAACTCGCTGATCATGCAGGGGATGCCTAACAACAGGACACAGAAGACATAGATCATAATAAAAACAGCACCGCCGTTCTGCCCCGCCATATAGGGGAAGCGCCATATATTCCCAAGTCCTACAGCCGATCCTGCCGTGGCCAGGATAACTCCAAGTTTACTCCCGAAACTTGCCCTTTCCAGTTTCGCCATATTCACTTATTTCAATAATCTGTTGCAAAAGTACAACTTTTTTCTGACATTAAGAACATAAGTACAAAAAAATATAGTACCTTTGCACCGAAATTAAAGTTCAACGACAGATGTTTAATGTTCAATTTAAGAAGTACCCTGTTTCATGCGTCCTTATCGCAGCCATCTGGTACCTTTCCCTCTTCTTCCACGCCCCCAAGACGCCCCTCGACAATGTCCTCCTCATCGACAAATGGGTCCACCTCGTCATGTATGGCGGTACCTTTGGTGTGCTGTGGATAGAGTATATCCGTCAGCACGACCGCCCCGACTATAAGCGCCTGTTCGTATGGGCCTGGTTAGCACCCATCGTGATGAGCGGCGTCATCGAACTGTTACAGGAATACTGTACCAAGAATCGCAATGGCGACTGGCTCGACTTAACTGCCAACGCCCTCGGCGTGACTCTTGGAGCCGTATTTGGGCTGATAGTATTAAAAATAAGAAAGGAGAAATGAGAATTACTTATTACTCATTCCCCAAAGCTTATATGGATTCTTCGACAAGTGACCGTTATAATAGCGACGGTCGCCTGTCACTTCTTTTCCGATGAAATCGGGCTTTTCGAACGGTTCGTCCTCTGACTGGAGCTCTACCTCAGCCATCACCAGACCCTCGTTATCACCATAGAACTCATCCACTTCGAAGATATGGCTTCCGCTCTTGACAAGATAGCGTGTCTTGTCTATCAGACCCGGTTCACAGAGCTTCATCAGTCCCTTTGCTTCTTCTAACGTGATCTCCTTCTCAAACTCAAAACGGCTGATTCCATCAGCATTTGAGGGACCCTTAATCGTGAGATATCCGCGGTCGCCACGGATACGTACCCTGACGGTACGGCCGTGACCACTGCAGATATATCCCTGACAGATGCGGCTGCTACTATAGGCCTGCCGCTTGTAGTCATCGTTCAGGACCAGGAACTTGCGTTCGATCTCAACAAGTCCGCTACTCATCAGCTGACGATGAAGATGGAATAGATTACGAAGATGATAGCCAGTACGACCAGCACGCCGAAGATCCACTCCAGCACTTTCTTGCCACTGTCTTCCTGTTTCTTCTGATAGGCGACCTTCTTCTGGGTCGACTTGGATGGTTTTGCGATTTGTGCCATTTCTATAAACTATAAACTTTAAACTATAAACTATTGATTAATTATCTTCATCGTTGACAGGGAACTCCATGAGATAGGCCTTGATAAAGCCATCGATCTTACCGTTCATGACGCTGTCGACATCACGGGTCTCGAAATTCGTCCGATGGTCCTTCACCCGCTTGTCGTCGAAGACATATGAACGGATCTGACTGCCCCACTCTATCTTCTTCTTACCCGCCTCGATCTTCGCCTGAGCCTCTAAGCGCTTCTTCATCGCACGGTCGTAGAGCTGTGACTTCAGCAGCGTCATTGCACGTTCCTTATTTTTCGGTTGGTCACGCGTCTCCGTATTCTCAATCAGGATTTCCTCTTCCTCGCCCGTATCAGGATCAGTGTACCAATAGCGCAGACGGACACCCGACTCCACCTTGTTCACGTTCTGGCCACCTGCACCTGAGGAACGGAACGTGTCCCACGACAGCTTGGCGGGATCGACATACACCTCGATGGTATCGTCCACTAAGGGCGAGACGAACACCGATGCGAACGAAGTCATGCGCTTGCCCTGGGCATTGAACGGACTGACACGCACCAGACGGTGCACACCGTTCTCCGACTTCAGATAGCCGTAGGCATACTCGCCGCCTTCTATCTGCATCGTCACGCTCTTGATGCCAGCCTCATCACCGTCAAGCAGGTTCGAGACAGTCACCTTATAGCCGTGAGCCTCAGCCCAGCGCATATACATTCGCATCAGCATTGAGGCCCAATCCTGTGCCTCCGTACCGCCGGCTCCTGAATTGATCTTCATCACCGCCTCCATCGGGTCCTCCTTCTGGCGGAGCATATTCTTCAGCTCCAGGTCCTCAATGGCCTTGATGGCGTTCTGGTAGGTCTCGTCGACCTCCTCCTCCGTCACCATCTCGTCCTTATAGAAGTCGAAGGCCAGCTGCAGCTCGTCGGCCAGCGTGCGTACCTCTTTATAATCATCAATCCAGCGCTTGATGCCCTTCACCTTCTTCATCTGTTCCTCGGCCCTGACACGGTCCTCCCAGAAGTCAGGCGCCTGGGTACGAAGATCCTCCTCCTCGTACTCCATCTGTTTCTTGTCAATCTCCAGATAACGGTGCAGTGCATCCGCCCGTTCTAATACATCTTTTAGTTGGTCTTGCGTAATCATGGGTGCAAAGGTACTACTTTTTTTAGACATAAGAACAAAAGAAACAAAAAATAATATCATTTATTCATTTGATTTCTCATCGTCACCATCGTTAACGGTGGGGAGGATGTTGAATATGCGTTAATTGATGTTGAATTTGCGTGAATGGAGTTGCAAAATATACAATTTTTGTTTCAAAATAAGGAAAGAGTTGAAATTTGAGACTTTTAAGTTTGGCGGTTTGGAAAAATTTGCTTATCTTTGCAAAATGTAAAGCTATAAAATAATTATTTATAACCGTAAAAATATATGCAAACAAGATTCGGCAAGAAAGCCAAAGTATTCGACATCGTCATTACCGCCGTTGCAGCTCTGCTCTCTGTGGGCGTCACGCTCTTTGGCGTTTTTCATTTCGGCCTGAGCAACTCATGGCCAGAACTTATTCTCAATTTGTTCTACATTGCCTGTCTGGTGATGATATGGATGTACTTCTTCAACTCCCCACACCTCACCACTCTGCAGTTCAACTATTGGACGTCGCTATGTGTGGGCATAACGATCCTGTTGCGCGACATCCTCTTTGCGCCACCATTGGCCAATTATCCGCTCCACCTGGCGTGCTTCACGCTGTCGGTGCTGCTGCTCTGTACGCTCACCTTCTTCTATGCCCGCAAGGACTGGAAAAGCTACTCAAAGAGCAACCTGTGGACTATCTGCATCATCGATATTATCATAGCCACACTCTACCAAATCGACATCATGTGGTTTGAGCCTGCCGACGAAGAAACCAACTATATGCTGACCGAGATATGGATACGACCCACCATTTCTTATGGCATGGTGGCTTGTTTCGTAACGGAAGTAGAGGATTGACAGCGGAATGACTAAAAAAATCAAAGACAAGGAAAGAGACAGCATAGACTTCGGAAAGACGAGGATTGAACCACTGTTTAACAGCATCTTCTATCCTACGTTATTGTCTATGGTGTTTGCATCCCTCTTTACTGTTGCAGACGGTATATTCGTCGGGCAGGGAGTGGGAAGCAATGCGCTGGTGTTCCGGGGTCTGGTATTCCTTGTACCGGCATTTATCCTGATGCCTATCTTCATTTATCCACAAGGCATGTGGCTCGCCGTTCCAGTTGCAGAATGCATGACGCTGGGTGTGATACTATTGACAAATAAGGGTATTATTAGTCGTTATTAAAATATATTATAATTATGGTACAAGATTTATACATTTTGATGATTACAGCAGCTGTAGTCAGTATTCTGTTTAAGTTGTTAAAGCAGCCAGTGGTGCTGGGTTATATCGTGGCTGGTGTGCTGGTAGGTCCTAATCTGTTTGGCGAGACCCTTGTGAATGGAGACAATGTGAAGGCATGGGGCGACATCGGCGTGCTGTTTGTATTGTTCTGCATCGGTCTGGAGTTCCGCCTGAAGAATCTCATCAGCAGCGGCAAGGTGGCAGCCTTAGGCGCATTGACAATCATCGTGGGCATGATGCTCTTAGGCTACCTCGTGGGATGGGATGCCAATTTTGACATGGTCAACTCTCTGTTTCTGGCGGGCATGCTTTGTATGTCGAGCACCACTATCGTGATGAAGGCCATTGACGAGGCAGGTTTGAGTAAGGCGCGTTTCGTCAAGGGAGCGACCAGCATCCTCATCGTGGAGGATGTGGTGGCTGTGGTTCTGATGGTATTGCTCTCCAGTATAGCCATCCGCCATCAGTTCGAGGGTGCCGAGTTGGCCGGCAAGGTCGTCGATCTGGCCATTACGCTCGCGGCATGGTTCATCTGCGGAATACTGATTATACCGACCCTGATACGCAAAGTGAAAAAACATTTGAACGACGAGACGCTTATCATCCTCGCTTTGGGTCTGTGCCTGGGTATGGTGCTGACGGCAGAGGAAGCAGGGTTCAGCAGTGCACTCGGTGCTTTCGTGATGGGATCTATCCTTGCCGAGACAGTGGAGTCGCATCGTATCGAAAAGCTGATGACACCGCTGAAGAATGTCTTTGCAGCTATCTTCTTCATCTCTGTGGGTATGATGATTGATCCGGCTTCATTGGCGGAATACTGGGTGAGCATCGTCTATGTCAGCCTGGTCATTATCATCGGAATGATACTCTTTGGCACCTTGGGTTGCTGGTGGGGCGGTCAGACGATGCGCGACTCCATGCTGACCAGTTTCTCGTTTGTGCAGATTGGCGAGTTCTCATTCATCATCGCTGGACTGGGTACAAGCCTGGGGGTTCTCAATCCCATTATCTACCCCATCATCGTGGCATCCAGTGTGGTGACCACCTTCCTCACGCCTTATATTATGAAGGCTGCCGGGCCATGCTATACGTTCCTTTATAATCACGTTCCAGCGGGCATGCGTGCTAAGATCGACCAGCGCGAGCAGCAAGTGGCAGAAGCAGAGGCAGAGGCGGCTAAGCCATCCGGCGACACGAACTCATTGGCAGACAGGGTGCGCCATGCCGTCAGGAACACCTTTATCACCAAGCATCTTGTCAATCTGTTTATCAAGAACATGAGTGCTCATGATGAAGAACATCCTGTTTCATGACAAATAACGCCATAACATTATGTATGATCAGGTTCAAGAAGTTCAAGAAGATACGCAGTATATCATACTTTATTCCATCGTGACAGCGATGAACGCAGTGGCAAGCGTTTACTTGTTGCTGCGGCGGGGCAACGCTTTTGCCTCCGACATCACGCCGCCGGTGCGACTGCGCCGCTGGACGGCAGCGTTCTTCGCCGTCCATGGGAACGACCGCAACGGAGTGGATGCGGGCAGCAAATGAGTCGGCATGATCTTGAATGGATGTCGAAAATTTAACTTGCAACAACTATCATATATGAAGTCAAGATTCAGCAAGAATGCAAAAGTGTTCGACATCGGCGTTACCGCCGTGGCTGCCGTTCTGTCGGTGGGCATCATACTCTATGGCGTATTCCACTTCGGCCTGAGCAACACCTGGCCAGAGCTTGTTCTTAATTTGTTCTACATCGCCTGTCTGGTGATGATGTGGATGTACTTCTTCAACTTGCGCATCACCACGCAGCAGTTCAACTACTGGTCGTCGGTGTGCGTGGGAATAACGATCCTGCTGCGCGACGTCCTCTTTGCGCCGCCGTTGGCTTATTACTCCCTCCATCTGGCTTGCTCCACGCTCTCCGTCGTCCTCATCCTCATGCTCACCTTTTTCTACGCGCGTAAGGAATGGAAGACCTACTCCAAGAGCAACCTCTGGATGATCTTTGTCGTCGACTGCCTCATCGCCCTCCTCTACAATATCGACATCATGCTGGAGCCTCGCGACGAATACACCGACTATATGCTCACGGAGATCTGGATACGACCCACCATCACCTACGGGCTCGTGGCCTGTTTCGTTACCGAGAAGGCTAAAAATGTAAAATGACAATAATAAAATATGTAGAATCCCTAAAATCGTTTTAACATGAAACAAATGAAAGCGTGGATGCTTGCCGCCATCCTGATCTGCGGCACCGCAGCGATGTTCACATCGTGCAAAGCGAATGAAGACAGCCCTGTGATTGTCGTCAATTGTCCAACAATCACCATTCAGCCTGAGAACGTTATGTACACCTTAGGTGATGCTGAGTATCCAAAGTTGAACGTTGTAGCAATAGCTTCTGCCGGCGAACTTACATACGAATGGTTCGTGAAAAATGAAGAAGGTAACTATTATAGCTCAGGTATTACGACGGCAGAGTTAGACTTACATGCATTTATCGATAATATGATAGAAATGCTCCGTGAAGAAGCTGTTGGTGACTACACCTTCATGTGTAAGGTCACTGACGGTAATGGTACTGTTGAATCAAACGAAGCTACTCTCACAATCGCTGCCAATCCACCTACACCGCCACGTTCCAGATGACGAAGGTAAAGGATTAATATAATCAAACAATGAAACAGATATTTTTAGCCATATGCGCTGACCCGCAGCACTGAGGGCGACAGCAGCTTTGGCAACGACATGACCGACGTATCCAATACGAGCATAAACTACGACAACGGCAGTGTGACGGTGACCAACGGCAGCTTACCGGTGAGCTCGAAAAGGCCGATGCCGGGCAGGCGGCCGACATCGAGAAGACGCTCTCCACGCTATCGCCCGACCGTCAGAGCTTCGAAGCCCAACTGTCGAAGATGCTGGCTGACTCACAGCAGTACATCAAGCTCGACCCGACGATGAGGGCCGTCAACCTGCTGACAGAATTCATCGGACAGTTGAAGCTTGAAGCACTGAAGCCGCAACTTGCCAATATCCTCGTCGGTATCATTTCAAAACCGGAGTTCGGAAATAACCTTCCCCTCGACACGCCTGAGGCTGAAGAGGCACGCTGGGCACTGGCCAACTCCAACGTCGCGAACGAATCTGCCAAGTATTTCAACCTGCTTAATGCCGCCGTCGCCTTAAGCAACAGCGCGCTTGAGTTCACGACAGGCAAGGACACGGCCAACTATGTGGCCACTGACGACGGCGCATTTACCGTCAGTTGCAAGAATGCCACGTCAGGTGCTTTGACCATGGTGAAACTGAGATTCAGCGGCGCTGCCGATGGTGTCATCATCTTCCTCATCGACTTATACGGAGTCCCCCTCGCCATCCAGTTCCCCCATACGATAGACATGGAACTGCTGCGCTCCGAATCTGGAAACGCTGCAGATGCCGAGCTGGTGATGAATGGAAAGGTGTCGCTGGAATCTACCGACGGCAAGAAATACATCTCGCTGAAGCGCAGCGAGTAGAAGGCCACACTCTCCACCGATGCCCAGAAGGCCGACCGCTACGAGATGCCCGCCTGCACCCTCATCCACCATGCCGACCACACGGTGGAGTTCGATGCCACGCTCGGCATCAACGACAAGAACGTGATGAGCATCAAGGGGCATAACTTTGCCAACCCCTACACCGATGAGGAGCTGGAGCAGCTGCGCGAGTTGCGCGACATCGCACCGATATGGAAGGGTTGCTACACGCTGCTGAAGGCCTTCAACAGCCGTACCGACAAGCTTGAGTTGACCGTCATCGACGACCTCCTGTTCGACATCAACGTCCTCGACGCAGGCCAATGCTTCAAGGCTGCTGACAACACCCTGAAGTACAGCAGGCAGCAGCCCTCAAAAGAGACGATGGATCCTTGGACGGATCTCCTCAACAAGTCCGTCACCTTCAACGTGACGCAGAAGAGTACCGGCGTGAAGGCCGAAGGCAAGTTCATCACCAGCGTCATCGATGGCGACAACCTGCCCTCCGTCGCCCTGCGCTTCAAGGGTGAGAGCGACTTCCATGTCATCCATGACCGCATGAATCCGACTGACCGTCAGAACTACGAGGCCCTGCTGAAGAGCTTCGACGAGCCCTTTACCGCTGTCAATGCCCTGCTGAAGGTCATTCAGGACAAGGGTGAGGAGCTGAAGGCGCTCAAGTAACACTTTTCCAAACAAAAAAGCCTCGCAATTGCGAGGCTTTTTAATTTGCTAATTTGCTTACTTGCGGAGGCCGAGGGCCTTGATGATAGCACGATAACGATTGATATCGTTATTGTAGAGATACTTCAGCAGCTT
>JAEEGH010003767.1_pt1 | contig 39493 bp, 40 predicted proteins | sample 9134181 | NCBI WGS metagenome assembly JAEEGH01 (sample SAMN16246544, study PRJNA631951) | gut metagenome | biome: gut microbiome; feature: rumen; material: DP-attached | host: Bos | place: Iran: Karaj | collected 2018-10 | reverse complement strand
CTGAATCATTTTCCCAGCTTGTTAATTAAGAAGGTGAAGACGACCGGACAGCGACACAACGGATGGGAATACCGGAAGCGAAATACACATCCGGCCAGGAACCATATCTCTTGGTCATCCCGCCATACGCATTGGCCCAGGCACCCCGATACCCGTCCTCGTCGTCACTGGTGCTGCTCCAAAGCAGGATGGAACCAGGATTGCCATAGCCGAAATCCGGATTGCTTCCATATCCGATAAAGCCGGTTCCATAGAACCACATACTGCCGGTAATCCCGTCCAACTGATCTTTGGAGGGTACCTTATAGCCGATGGGTGAAGGGTCGTAGATGGTCTTTTTGTCATCCGACCATAGATTGTTGTAGAAGCCGTCATCAGGCATCCAACAACTCCGGCCTCCATAGAAGAACGTCTCAGGATGGGACGTGGAATATGCCACCGTCTTCCCTTCTCCGATCGCCTCGAAGCGGAAAGCCTGCGTCCGGTCCGGATAATACGGGTAAGGAGCATACTGCTTGTTTAATGAAGCGCTGAAGGGACAGGGCCGTCCCCATTGGTAGGCAAAACCGCCGGCAAAGGTTTCATTAATGCCCCAGGCGCCAATGTTCCGATCCATAAAGATATCCTCCTTATGCGTCGCCGTCCCCGGCTCCTCCGTCGCCCAAATGAGCCAACTCCAAAGGATTTCGTCCTTATCTCTGTCGAAAAAGCCCTCCCGGCCGCCTTCGCCGTCCTTGAAAATGGCTACATAGGCATCTCCCCGGACGAATTCTTCCGGCGTACGGAAATAAATATACCCTCCGGCGTAACACATCTGATATTTCCCCTTGAATTCGATGGCACGTCCCCGCTCGCTGAGCTCCCAGAGAACGGTGGCGCCGCTGATATCCGAGGGATCGATGGCCGTTGCGTTCTGGCCCGTCACGGGATCCAGGCCGCCGTTGCCCTTGACGGTCGCCTTGAACTTATACTTTCCGGCGGCGGAAACGATGTAGGTATTAGCCGTTTCCTTTGAGCTCAGGTCGGTATAGAGACCCAGGTCGTCGTCTTCGATGCTCGTGATATGCTTATCCCCCACGCAGATGGCGCGCACGGAGAGGCCGTGGGGCTGGTTGGCACTGACAGTTGAGGTGGGACAGGGACCGGTGGTGAAGTTGATGAAATAGGCTCCTGAACCACCGGCGTTCAAAGACCAGAAACACGCTCTGCTTCCAACCGTCTCCCGCTGACTGTTATTCTGATTCCTGATACCGGAGAGCGGCAGGAAGATGGAATTCTCCGTGTATCCCGGCTCCTTGCCGGACGCCTTCCAGCCCTTCAGCGTGCAGCCGGGTTCGTACTGGACGGTCGAGCCGTCGCAATAGGTCCATTCGCAGTTGTCCAGCAAGGCTTGCTGCTGTTCGCGGGTGGGCGTCGCCCAGTTTTCACCCCACAGTTCAGTGGCCGTATCTTCCACGGCACCGGCGTTGGGCGTGGAGTCCAGTTTCCCCCGGTAGGAATAGTAGCCGCCGGTCACGTCCGGATGGGTGTATTCCGTGACGCCGGCATAACTGTAGATGGTTGAACCTACATTGAACTTGGCCCATTTCGGGCCGCCGGGCCAGAGCTGTACCCACGGCTCCGGGCTGCCTTCGGGGACATCGGCGCTGCCGGTGGTGGCACCCAGTTCCCCGAAGCCCAGTGTGATGGTCGTGATGCTGCTGCGCGCGACCTCGATGCCTTCCTTGGCGCTGCGGGTCTGGACTTCCCCGTCCGTGGTGATGACGGTGATGGCGAAGTCCGTATAGCTTCCGGCAGGAACGGCGATGTGGAAAGGAATGGCTTCCCCGCCGATGGCTACGCCTTCCTCTCCGCAATCCAGGGTGACACCCTCCGTCCCGGAGACGGTCGCCTTATAACTATCAGCAGCGAGCGTCGCGGCGTTGGTGATGGTGCCGCTCATGCCCTGGGCTGCGGTCAGCACGATTTTGTTCACCTTCTTTCCCTCCTGCGTCGTGCTGACATTCAGCTTTATGATGCCGCAGAGGTTCTTGAAAGTCAAGCTCGTGCTGCTGCTCTCCGCATACATCGGAGTGCCTGTGATATTGCCTCCCACATAGGTCTGGGTGGCGGGAAGGACAGGCGCGCCGTCGTTGTAGAGCGTGGCCGGGTAATAGGCCTTGTAGTCCGGCGTCACGGCTTCGGAGCCGCTGCTCAGCGTGAATTCGGCGCGCGTTTCGGAACCAGCCGTCTCATAGACGCCCACGTTCGGTGTCCCGGCGCCGTCCACGACGGTGATCCGGTCGCCGCTGCTCCAGACCACGTCATAGGCGCTGCCATTCTGGCTCAGCGCCGTACGGGTGGCGGGACTTTCCGTGGTGGCCGTGAAGACGGACACGCCTTCATAGAGAATGTTTTCTGTCAGGTCCTGCCGGCAGGCGGTCAGGGAAAGGGCGGCGAAGGCCGCAATCAATAACATTCTTTTCATCGTACGGCCCTCCTCAATTGAACAAACCCTCACCATAATTGTTGCCATCCGTGAACGGTTCCGTGCCGCCGGAGGTACAGACCACGTACCCCTGCTCCACCCCGATGAGCTGCATCGCGGGCGCGTCATAGTGCTCTTTGTGCGTCATATCCTGGATTTTTTTCGAAAGTATTGTTTTTCAGCCATAAATCCAAATCAATCTAAATGCTTATCTTTGCCCGGTATGAAGAACGTGAAGATCACCGCCGTGCGGCGGACGGAATATCCCGACCTGATGGCGCGGTACGAGAACCCCATCGAGCATGCCTGCGAGACCTGCCTGGGGCAGACGTGGATTTCCGTGGGCGGCCGGAAGCCGGAGGGATTGTGCGAAGCGGCCTGGGTCTCGATGCGCCCCTTCGTAAAAGCCCTCGCACGGGGCGAGGGCAATTTCTATGACGGCTGGATGAAGGATCCTTTCAGCGCCATGATCAGCTGCAACGACGGCTTCCGCCCCGTCAGTTTCTATCTGGAAGCGCTGGATCAGTAGACATACAGGACCGTATGCCACACGGCCACGAACTCCTCGATGGTCAGGGGACCGTCAAGGGTGAAGCGGACATCTGAATTGTAGTTGGAAGTCCCGTCATACACCTTCCCGTCCCGGATATTGGCCAGAACGTCAGAATTGTAGATGGAAGTGCCCTTGTAGATCTTCCCGTCCCGTATCGTCATCACGATGTCAGAGTTATAGACGGATGTCCCCCGGTACACTTTCCCGTCCCGGACGGTGTACAGGACATCCGAGCTATAGATGCTCGTTCCCTTGAACACCTGATCCTTCCGGACGGTGCAGACGATGTCCGAATTGTACACGGAAGTCTTTTTGTAAACCTTTCCGTCGCGGACGGTGCAGATCACGTCGCTGTTGTAGCGGCTCGTGCCTTTGTATACTTTTACATCCATATTGCCGGCCCGGGTTAAGACAGGGATCAGAAGGAGTAAGATGACGCTGAGTTTCTTGAACATATCTATCGGCGTTCTCCCGCAAAGTTACAAAAAACCGCCGCAAGGTACTGCGCCGGAGACTATATGCTGAAGGTTTTCGGTGTAAGAGGCTTCGTACTTGCCACTTACTTATGTTTCGTAGCGGGAGTGGGTCACGATCCCACGACCTCCGGATTATGAATCCGACGCTCTAACCAGCTGAGCTACCCCGCCAACACACTTGCTGTCAAAAAAACAACCGGACGCACCGGTTGCCGACTTGTTGAGATAGAAGGACTCGAACCCTCACTGACAGAGCCAGAATCTGTAGTGCTACCATTACACCATATCTCAATGTCATACCCCGCTCAAAACGGGACTGCAAAAGTACAACACTTTTAATTAATTGCAAAAAAAATCCGCCCTTTTGCCCGAAAAAGTTAAAAAGACGGCTCAGAGGGCGGTCAGCAGCGCCACGGCCCAGACTTCGCAGCCTTCGCCGCGGCCGACGAAGCCGAGGCGTTCGGTCGTGGTGGCTTTGACCGACACGCGGTCCACCCCGACCCCCATGACTTCAGCCAGGCACGCCCGCATCTGCGGGACATAGCGCCCGATCTTGGGCGCCTGCAGGGCGATCGTGACGTCCACGTTCGACACCGCGTACCCCTTTTCCGCGACCAGCGCGCAGACCTTCTGCAACAGCAACTTGCTGTCCACGCCCCTCCATTCCTCGGAAGTGTCGGGGAAATGATGCCCGATGTCGCCGAGAGCCAGCGCCCCCAGCAGGGCGTCGCAGAGCGCGTGGATGGCCACGTCCCCGTCGCTGTGCGCGACGAATCCCTTGTCCGAGAGTATCTTCACGCCCCCGAGCCACATGGGGAGGCCCGTCTGGAGCGCGTGCACGTCATACCCCTGCCCTATCCTGATATCCATACGCCTTATGTTTTATTCGCCCACGATGGAAAGGATATAGCGGCACTTGTCCGGGTTGCCCAGGGTCTTTCCCTTGTCGCAGGAAAGCTTGATGCAGTCGTGCCATTCACGGAGTTCCGTGATGCGGCCACGGGTGAGCTTGACGACAATGTTCATCGGCTTGACGCCGACGATGTCGCAGGTGATGTGCGTGCCGACGCCGTAGCTGTCCTGCACCCGACCCGCGCACATCTTGTGGATCTCGATGGCCTTGTCGATGTCCAGACCGTTGGAATAAACCACCTGCTTGGTCGCGGGGTCGATGCCGAGGGACTTGTACTTGGCGATGATCTTCTCGGTCTGTTCCGCCTCATCCCCGCTGTCCACGCGCAGGCCCTTGTACATCATCGCCATGCGCTTAGAGAGGTTGTTGAAGAAGACCTTGTCGCCGAAGCAGTCGTAGAGGTAGATGCCGTTGTCGCCGTCATAGACGTCGCTGAACTTGCGCATCACGTTGAAGTTGCATTCGAAGACGCCGCTGACGATTTCCTCGAAGGAAATAAGCTGGTGGGACATCGTGCCGAGGCACTTGGTCCCGTGCTTCATCGCCAACCAGACGTTGCTCGTGCCGGTGAATGTGCCCGGCCACTGCCGGGAATTGTAGACTTCCTTCATCGCGCCGATCACCATGTCCTGGTGCTCGAAACTGAACCGCCGGCGCGTACCCATGTCGCCGAAGACGAGGCCGGCGCCGAAGATGCGCTCGGACTTCTCGACGGCCCGCTTGCGCTCCAGGACAGGGTCGTATTTTTCGAAATCGCCCTGCAGTTCGTGCATCAGTTCAGAAATCGTCGAGAGGATGGGCATCTCCCACATGATGGTGGAAAACCATTTCCCCCGGACCGTGATGTCCAGATGCCCCGCTTCGTCCTGGCTGATGCTGACTTCCTTGGGATTGAAACGGTAGCCCTTCAGGAAGGTGAAGTACCACAGGGGCAGGAAGTAACAGGCGTCACGCATGTAGTCGGCCTCCTCCTGGGTGCACACGACCTCGGCCATGTGGTCGAGCTGCTCCCGGAGCAACTTGTCGAAGCCCTTGGGGTAGCAGGTGCCGTTGCGGTCGAAGAAAGTGTATTCCACTTCCGCGCGGGGGTATTTCATCAAGATGTAATACTGACAGGTGAAGGTGTACAGGTCGTTGTCCGTGAAATGGGTGACGATGGGTCTCATGGTCGGTTTTGTTTCAGTTGACTACGGCAAAGTTAATGATTCTTGGGGAGATTCGCCAAGCACCTTCAGGATTTCCATCCCATACTTCTTCCAGAGTTCCGGACCGAAACCCCAGACCTCGAGCAGCTGCGCCCGGGAGTCGGGCTTGGCGTCGGCGATGCCCAGGAGGGTTTTCTGATGCAGGATGTGAAAGGCGGGGACGCCCAGTTCCTTGGCCTTCTCCCGGCGCCAGGCGATGAGCTTCTCCACGAGTTCCGGGTGGCGGTTGTCGTTGTAGACGTCGCGGGTCTCGACGGGTTTCGGCCGGACGGCTTTCCGGGGCTTCTTCCCGTCCTCCAGCATCGCCGCCAGGCGCACGCTGCGGTAAGCCTGGGCGTCGAAACCTTCCGTCTGCACCTCCCGGAGCGTATCCTGATGGATTTGCAACTGGGGCAGGATCTCGGTTCCGAGGTTCTTGATGCGTTTCTTCACCTCGGCGTTGTCTATTTCCACGGACAGGATCTTCTCCAGCTCGAGGCCTTCCACGAGGGGCAGGAAGTATTCGCAGGCCTTCGAGATGCGTTCCGCCCGACGGGTCGGATCGTTGCGCAGGGACTGCAGCTGACGCCGGAACCGGGCGGCCACGTCCTCCATTTCCACGAGCGTATTCGCCATCGTCTCCAGTTTCTCCGTCAGCGCTGAATAGGTCCCCGGGAGCGCCGAATCCTTCCAGACCTTCCGGAGCGAAAGGACCAGGCGCCGGAGTTCCTCAAAGTCGAAGCACGCGCAGACCTGCTCCATCTCAAAGTCTTTCCGGCAACGGTCCAGCGCCCCTTCCACCTCGGTTGGAGAGGGGAAAGATGCATTGAACGCCGCCACGTCGGCATCCGAAAGCAGGAGGGAGGGGCTGATCGGCGTCATCAGGGAAATGCCTTCCAGCGACCGGCAGCGGGACAGCGCCACGTAGACCTGCCCGAAGGCAAAAGCGGCGCCGGCGTCGATGACTACATGGTCGAAGGTCAGGCCCTGGCTCTTGTGGATGGTCACCGCCCAGGCGGGGCGCAGGGGGAATTGGCGGAAGACGCCCTTGATCTCCTGCTCGATTTCGCCGGATTCGGGATTCAAGGCATAATTGAGGTTCTCCCAGTCGACGCGCTCCAGGTCGATGTCCGCGCCGTCGTCATCCGTCACGACGATGGATGCCGCCTCAAAGGATTTCACCGTTCCCAACTTTCCGTTGTAAAAGCGCCCGTCGGCGTCATTCCGGATGAACATCACGCGGGCGCCTTCCTTCAGGGAGAGCTCCACGGCGGCCGGATAGAGGCTTTCCGGGTATTCGCCTTCGATCTCCGCTTCGAAGACCTGCATTTCGCCGGGAAGGGCGTCCATCCTCCGCGCATTGATGCCGTCGGCCTGGGCGTTGTGGGTCGTGAGCCGGATCCAGTCGTCGCCGGCTGGGGCTCCCACGCGGGCGTTCAGACGCCGGAGCGACTGCGGATCCAGGCGCGCGTCCCGCACGGCGTTGAGGATTTCGATGAATGCGGCATCTTCCTGTCGGTGGATTGTCTCCAGCTCGATGGTTACGAACGGCAGCTTCCGCAGGGCCTTGCTGTGGAAGAAATAGGGCGAAGGATAGACGCGGCTGAGGAATGGCCGCTCGGCTTCTGTCACGACCGGGGAAAGCTGCCGCGCGTCCCCGATCATCAGCAGCTGGACGCCGCCGAAGGGCTTGGAGGAGCGGCGGTAACGGCGGAGGGTCGCATCCACGGCGTCCATCAGGTCGGCCCGGACCATCGAGATCTCGTCGATGATGAGCAGATCCAGGGTACGGATGATCTTGACCTTCTCTTTCTTGAGTTTCCGCAGGTGCTCGGGCATCTGGTACTCCGTCTTGAGCTCCGGGACGTCCGGAAGATAGGGACAGAGCGGCAGGGAAAAGAAGGAATGGATAGTGCTGCCCCGCGCGTTCACGGCGGCGACGCCGGTCGGCGCCAGCACCACGCAGCGTTTCGAGGTCTGCTCCACGATGTATCGAAGGAACGTCGTCTTGCCCGTCCCCGCCTTGCCCGTGAGGAACATGGACACGGAGGTCTCCTCCACATATTTTTCCGCCAGGTCGAACTGACTGTCCCGGATGATCGCTTCCATATCGCAAAGATACGGCAGATAAAGATTAAAAACGGAAAGAAACATAAAAATCACTATCTTCGTCGGGCGGACCCCCGGTCCATCGTTAACACAGAAGGTATGAAAAGACTTTCCATACACCTGAAAGATTATCACAAAGCCCTTTGCCTCACGGCTTTCCTGATTCTTTCCGTCTTCTCCGGATTCCGGACGACGGCGCAGATCCGACTGCCGGCGTATGACAGCCGGATCAACCCGGAGCTGCTGGACGCGTGGGCGGAAAGGCCGGGCTACAACAACGGCCGCTGGAGCGCGCAGTGGATCACAAGCCCGGAGGCGGACCCGGACTACGGCGTGTATTTCTTCCGCAAGAGCCTGACCCTCAGCGAGAAGCCGGAGCAGTTCATCGTCCACGTCTCCGCGGACAATCGATATAAATTGTACGTCAACGGCACCCAGGTCTCGCTCGGTCCCGCCAAGGGCGACGTGCGCAACTGGAGTTTCGATACGGTCGATATCGCTCCCTGGCTCCACGCGGGTGAGAATCTCGTCGCCGCCGTGGTCTGGAACTTCGCGGACCAGCGGCCGGTCGCGCTGATGAGTCTGGGAAAGGCCGGATTCCTCCTCCAGGGCAACACGGAAGCGGAGCGCGTGCTGGATACGGATGCCAGCTGGGAATCGCTCAAAACGGACGCCTACAGTCCGGAGCCCGTTCAGGTCCGGGGTTATTACGCCGCCGGCTGCACCGACCGGGTGGACGGCACCCGATACCCCTGGGGCTGGGAAAAACCGGCCTCTCCCAGCGACACGACTGCATTCGTGGACAGTTGTTGGTTTGCCGCAAAACCCCTCGGCAAGGCAGCCCTGAAAGGCGCGGGCAACTATCATCTCTGGTACCTGGTCCCCCGCCCCATTCCCCCGATGGAAACCCGGCCCCTGCCCCTGACGCCGCGCCTGAACGGGACGACGATTCCCGCCGGGCACACCCTGGAATTCCTCATTGACAACCACGAACTCACAACCGGCTACCCCCGCCTGTATTTCAGTGGCGGAGCGGGCGCCGAAATAACCCTGGGCTATGCCGAGGCCCTCTTCGAGCAGGAGAAAGGCTGGGCCAAGGGGAACCGGAACGAGACAAGCGGCAAGATCTTCGCCGGTTATCAGGACGTAATTATCGCAGACGGAGGCGCGGACCGCAGTTTCGAGCCCCTCTGGTGGCGCACCTGGCGTTACCTCAGGCTGACCGTCCAGACCCGGGACGAACCCCTGACCCTCGACTCCCTGACCGCCGTATCCTCGATGTACCCCTTCGAACGCGAGAGCACCTTCGAGGCCCCGACGGATCCGTCCTTGCAGAAGATGCTCGACATCGGCTGGCGCACCGCCCGACTCTGCGCGCACGAAACCTATATGGATTGCCCCTATTATGAGCAGCTGCAATACTTCGGCGACGCCCGCATCCAGGCCCTCGTGACGATGTTCAACACCCGCGACACCTGCCTGGTGCGCAACCTGCTGGAGCAGGGCCGGCAATCCCTGAACGGCGACGGCCTGATGGCCAGCCGCTACCCTTCCCACATTCTCCAGGACATCGCGCCCTACGCGCTCTTCTGGCTGAACACCTGCCACGACTGGTGGATGTACCGCGGCGACGAGGCCTATCTCAAAACCCTGCTCCCGGCGATGCGCAGCACCCTGCGCTGGTTCAGCGAAAGCCTGGGGGAAGACGGCCTGCTGCACCGCGTCCCTTCGTGGAATTTCGCCGACTGGGCGGACCTGGACAGCGGGACCTTCCCGGCCGACGCCGAAGGGCGGAGCGCCTATCTGGACCTGATCCACATCCTGGCCCTGCGCGACGCCGCGGAAATGGAGGACGCGTTCGGTGACCCCTGGTTCGCCGCAGGTTATCGCCGCACGGCGGAAAAAGCCGTCGCCGCGGCCAAGGCGGCCTACTGGGCCCCGGAGAAGCAGCTGTTCGCCGATGACGGCGCGCAGAAGGCCTTCTCCCAGCACGTCAACGCCCTCGCGATCCTCGCGGATCTGGTCACCGGGCCCGAGAGCGCAGGACTGATGAAACGCGTCCTCGCCGACCGGGACCTGCGCCCCTGCACCATCTATTTCCGTTACTACCTGCAGCGCGCGATGGCCCGCAGCGGCTGCGGCGACGAATACCTTTCGAGCCTGGACTTCCTGCGCGAGCAGATGGCGCTGGGCCTGACGACCTGGGCCGAAATGCCGGAACCCTCGCGTTCCGACTGCCACGCCTGGGGATCCAGCCCCAACATCGAGTTCTTCCGCATCGTGCTGGGCATCGACGCCGCCGCCCCGGGCTTCCGCCGCGTGCGCATCGCCCCCTGCCCCGGATTCCTCCAGGAGGTTTCGGGCAGCATCCCGCATCCGCGGGGAACCATTTCGGCCGCCTACAAGCGCTCCTCCACGGGCAAACTGAACGCCACGGTCACCCTCCCCGAGGGGGTGGAAGGCGTCTTCGTCTGGAACGGACGCACCCGGCCCCTGCGGCCCGGAGAGAACCGCCTGTATTTGTAAAAAAATGTCGGAATTATTTGCGGATTAGAGTTTTTGGTGTATCTTTGCAGTCCCTTGTGAAGTCAAGGGAGACATATTTTGCGGTAGTGGTGAAATGGTAGACACGCTACTTTGAGGGGGTAGTGGGCATTGGCCTGTGTGAGTTCGACTCTCACCTACCGCACAAGACTCTGGGAGCTTTCTCAGAGTTTTTTGTCCCTCGGGAAGGGACGCCAAGGTATAACTTTATTAAACAAAAACAGATTCACAATGGCTGTTAAGATTCGTTTACAGCGCCACGGAAAGAAGAATTTCGCATTCTTCCACATTGTTGTGGCAGACGCTCGCGCACCTCGCGACGGTCGTTACATCGAGCAGATCGGCTCGTACAACCCCAACACCAACCCCGCCACGATCAACCTCAAGTTCGACCGTGCCCTGGCTTGGCTGAAGGTCGGTGCCCAGCCCACGCTCACCGCACGCCGCATCCTCTCCTATGAGGGTGTCCTCCTCAAGCACCACCTCGACGGTGGCGTCGCCAAGGGAGCTATCTCTCAGGATGTTGCGGACCAGAAATGGAACGACTGGAAAGCTCAGAGGGATGCCAAGATCGCCGCGAAGAAGTCGGGCCTGACCCAGGCCGCCATCGAAGCCGCCAAGGCTGCGAAGGCTGCGGAGATCAAGGTTTCTGAGCAGAGGGCCGAGGCTATCGCCAAGAAGCGCGCCGAGGCTGAGGCTGAAGCCGCCGAGAAGGCCGCCGAAGCTGTCGCCGAGACCGCTGAAGAGGCCGAGGTCGCTCCCGAGGCATAATCCATGCCCCTGCAGCAGATAGCCAAGGTTCTTAAGTCCAATGGGACCGATGGCGGACTCCTGGTCGGATTCCGCGATATCGACCCTGAAGATATTTCGCTTGGGGAACCGGTATTCATCTATTTCGATGGATTACCGGTTCCATTTTTTATTTCTTCCCTGACCCAGCGGGGCAACAGCCGCGCCATCGTCCACCTCAACGACGTCACCTCCCTGGAAGACGCCGAGGAGTTGGTCGGCCAGAGTGTCTGGGTGGATTGGGAAGAAGAGGAGGGCGACGAGGAAGGTCTGGGGGACCTCGTCGGATGGACCCTCGCCGGGGCGGGCCGGATCACCGGCTTCCTCGACATCCCCGCCAACCCCTGTCTGGAGGTGGAAACGAAGAACGGAACCAGCGTGCTGGTCCCGTTCCACGAAGATCTGATCCTTTCTGCGGATTCCGACGCCCGGGTGCTCGAAATGGAGATTCCGGACGGACTCCTGGATCTCTAGATCTTGTCCTTGATCAGGAAATAATACACGATGAATCCAACCCAGCTGAACGCGAGGACGGCGATGGACAGGAGGATCTTGCCGATGATGCCGATCGAAGTCTTCTTGAAGATATCCAGCACGCACCAGATGCCGATAATGATACCCAGGATGTAGATGATTGTTGCCATAACTTATTGGTTTTAATTGGTTTTGTCTATGATTCGGCGGGCGTCTCCGCAGGGGCGGCAGGCTCTGCCGGAGCAGCGGGTTCGAGTCCGGCGCGGTACTGTTCCTTGACGTCCTCATAGAAGGAGGCGATGCTCGTCTGCATGTAGGGATAGAGCCAGAGATAGCCGATGCCCAGCGTCAGGATGCCGAGGAGGAACCAGCCGATGAAACTCAGGTATAGATAGAAAAGGTCGAACTTATGCCCTTTCATCATCCGGTCGCTGAGTTTGATGCACTGAAGCGGGGTAAGCTCCGGGCAGTCCACCAGAAGGAAGGGAGTGAGCGCATAGCTGAAGCTCTTGATGATGCCCGGGATGATCAGGAGGAAGGTCCACAGCATGATCTTGAGTCCCATCAGGAAGATGCCCCAGAAGTTGCGGAGCCAGCGGGAGAAGGCGAATTTGAACGCGTTGGCCGTGAGCCGGTCGTCACCCGTCAGGAGAAGATTCTTGAACGTGTTGGTATAGCCGACGTAGATGAAGGGCATGACTGCCAACAATATGTACAGGTAGGAAATCCCGAAAACGATCCAGAACCAGGAAGAGGCGCCAAGCGGATCGACCTGCACGGACTGCATGGTGGAGAGAGTCCCGAAGTAGAAAACGTAGTAGGGAATGTAAAGAAGGACGACCATGATCGTCACCAGTACGGCGGGGGCCCATTTGCCTTTGAGAGCGGCCAGAGCCGCGTTCTTGTAGTCTTGGTTGGTCATAATGTTTGCGTTTTGACCTTCCAATATACTATTTTTTTCGGCAATTTGTTCTTTCGGGGCCTATTTTTTTGCGGCGGGCCGGAGGGCGAAGAGGGCGGAGCCGCTGCCGGACATGGAGGCGTAGAGGGCGCCGTCGGCGTAGAGCTGGCTTTTGAGGGCGGCTAGTTCCGGGTGTGCCGCGAAGACGGTGGCTTCGAAGTCGTTGACGAGGCAGTCGCGCCATTGTCCGACGGGCTTGGAGAGGGCTTCGCGGAGGGGTATCGGGGGTTCCCGGCGGGCGGGCAGGTCGCCGCAGAGGCCGGAGTTTTTAACCCTTCGGGGAATGGCCTCTGCAGCGACCTGCCCACCCGCCTCCGTGGATCCACTTTCAGGGCCTTCGCTGGCCCGAGGGGCAGATCCCTCGCGAGGGACAATGCCACGGTATGCTTCGGCAGTACTTACAGAGATGCCGTCGGGGACGATGACTTGGAGGTCGAAGGCGGAGAGGTCGAGGTCGTAGGGGGTGAGGATTTCGCCGCGGCCTTCGCCGAACATGGGACTGTCGTAGACGAAGAAGGCGCAGTCGCTGCCGAGGCGGGCGGCGTAGGCGGCCAGGGCCTCGTCGCCGAGGTCCAGTCCGGCCAGTTCCGCCACCATGCGGAGTGCGAAAGCCGCGTCCGACGAGCCGCCGCCGAGGCCGGCCCCCACGGGGGCGGTCTTCTCCAGAAAGATCTTCATCGGCGGCAGTTTGAAGTCGGCCGCCAGCAGGGCATAGGCGCGGGCCGTCAGGTCCTTCAGCGGATCCCAGTCCACGCCGCCGCGACGCGCGAGGGTCACCATCTGCGAGCCGTCGGGCGCGATGGCCTGCGCGATCTCGGACGGCGCATAACGGGCGAACAGGGAGGCCGAAGTCTCACTCCAGTCATCGCCCACGATGATTTCCAAGGTGTCGGACAGGCCGTGGTAAGGCACGAACAGCGTCTCGATGTCATGGTAGCCGTCCGGCCGCCGGCGCAGGACCGACAGGCCCAGGTTGACCTTCACGTGCGGATGGGTGATCATAGGCTGCGGACCGCCGCCTCCACTTCGGCTGCAAGGCGTTCCCGCTCGCCTTCGTCAGAAATGCGGGCCAGGACGGGTGAGAGGAAGGAAATCATCTGCAGCACGCGCGCCTCCGCCTCCGGAATGCCGCGCGAACGCATGTAGAACTGCTCCTCGGCGCTCAGGAAGCCTGTCGTGGCGCCGTGCGAGCATTCCACGTCGTCGGCATAGATCTCCAGCTGGGGCGTCGTCTCCACGCGTGCGTCCGGGCTCAGCAGGATGTTGTGGTTCTCCTGGTAGGCCTTGATGCGCTGGGCGCCTTCCTTCACCAGGATGCGGCCGTGGAAAGCGGCGCGCGAAGTCCCCCCGGCGATGCCGTTGAAGAACTGGCGCGAATGCGAATCCTCCGCGTTGTGCCGGACCTCGATGTCGAAGGTGACCCGCTCGTCGGCGCCGCACAGGTACAGGCCGGAAAGGCGCACCTCGGCCCCGGGTCCGTCGATGTCGACGGTCAGGGGAATGTCCGCGCTCACCCCCGGCAGCACGAGGAACACCCAGTCGAGAATCTCGTCCCGACCGACGCTCACCTGCTGCGGCAGTTCGCTCTTTCCGACGATGAATACCCGGCTCATACGATGCTCTCGAATCCTTCTTTCCAAATCTGTTCGGCCAGCTCGCGGCCCGCGGTGCGCACGATGCGGCCTTCTTTCAGGACGTGGACCACGTCGGGCACGATGTATTCCAGGAGTTTCTGGTAATGGGTGATGATTACGACGGATTTCTCCGGGCTACGCAGGGCGTTGACCCCGGCCGCGACGACCTTGAGGGCGTCCACGTCCAGGCCGCTGTCCGTCTCGTCCAGGATGGACAGGACCGGATCGAGCATCGCCATCTGGAAGATCTCATTGCGCTTTTTCTCGCCGCCGGAGAAACCGACGTTGACTTCGCGCTTGGCCATTTCGCCCTTCATCTGGACGAAGGCCATCTTCTCCTTCATCAGCTTCAGGAACTCGCCGGCCTTCATTTCTTCCAGGCCCTGCGCTTTCCGGCGGGCGTTCACCGCGGCTTTCATGAAATTGGTGATCGACACGCCGGGGATCTCGACGGGATACTGGAAGGACAGGAAAAGGCCCGCCCAGGCGCGCTCTTCGGGCGCCATCGCCAGCAGGTCGCGGCCGTCGAAAGTCACGCTCCCTTCGCTTACCTCATAGCCCGGCCGGCCGGTCAGGACGGCGCCCAGGGTGGATTTGCCCGCCCCGTTGGGCCCCATGATGGCGTGGACTTCACCCCGGCCGACGCTCAGGTCGATCCCCCGGAGGATTTCCTTGCCTTCAACCGATGCATGAAGGTTCTTGATCTCTAACAGACTCATATCTCGTTATGCTTTTTTCTGATACAGTTTCCACCAGGACCGGAGCGACCAGAGGCCGTTGACCAGGTACAGGGCGCAGACGATCGGCATGAAGACGTTGCCCACGCTCAGGTGCAGGATGATCTGCGTGACGTTGACCAGCAGCCAGGCGATCCAGCAGTCCCATTTCTTCAGGGCGGAGAGCAATTGCGCCGTCAGGATCAGCACGGTCACGCAGCAGTCCAGGTAGGGGTGCGGGTCCGCAGGGAAGAGAGAATCCATCGCCCAGCCCCAGACCAGCGCCACGACCAGGATGGCGGCGACAACGAAACCCCGCTCCCGCCAGCCCAGCATGCTTACCTTCAGCCGGCTGCTGTCCTCGGACGACTGCTCCGACTCCCGCGGATGCGTCCAGCGCCAGTGCCCCAAGACATTGATGGCCAAAGAAATGGGCTGAAGCATCAGGTTCGCGTACAGGTTGCGACTCCAGAAGAGGAAGAACAGAGCCGCCGTGTACAGGTAGCCGACCCAGAAGTTGTACTTCGAGTTGCGGCCCGCCAGCACCACGCAGGTCAGGCCCAGCAACGAACTCACCAGGTCCACCAGCAGCACCGGCTTCCCGCCCAACTCAAACAAAACCAAGTTCATCCACTCCATACGCTACCCTATCGATCCTTCCAATGAAACCTGCAATAACTTCTGCGCCTCGACGGCGAATTCCATCGGCAGGCGCGAAAGCACCTCCCGCGCATAGCCGTTCACGATCAGTCCCACCGCTTCCTCGGGCCCCAGGCCCCGCTGGTTGCAGTAAAAGAGCTGGTCTTCGCTGATCTTGGAGGTCGTCGCCTCGTGCTCCACCACAGCCGTGGGATTGAGGCTGCGGATCACCGGGAAGGTGTGCGCCCCGCAGCGGGAGCCGATCAGCAGGCTGTCGCACTGCGAATAGTTGCGCGCGCCATCTGCACCCGGATTCATCTGCACCAGGCCGCGGTAGCTGTTCTGGCTGTAGCCGGCGGAGATGCCCTTGCTGACGATGCGGCTGCGGGTGCCCCGGCCCAGATGGATCATCTTGGTGCCCGTGTCCGCCTGCTGGCGGTTGTTGGTCACCGCGACGGAATAGAATTCCGAAGTGCTGTAGTCGCCCTTCAGGATGGTGCTGGGGTATTTCCAGGTCACGGCGGAGCCGGTCTCGACCTGGGTCCAGGACAGATGGGCGCCCTCGCCGCGGCAGATGCCGCGTTTGGTGACCAGGTTCAGGATGCCGCCCCGCCCCTCTGCGTCGCCGGGATACCAGTTCTGGACGGTGCTGTAGCGCACGTCCGCGCCTTTTTCGACGATGATCTCGACCACGGCGGCATGCAGCTGGTTCTCGTCCCGCATCGGGGCCGTGCAGCCTTCCATGTAGCTCAGGGACGAGTCCTCGTCCGCCACGATCAGCGTGCGCTCGAACTGCCCCGTGCCCGCCGCGTTGATGCGGAAGTAGCTGCTCAGGTCCATCGGGCACTTCACCCCCTTGGGAATGTAGCAGAAAGATCCGTCGCTGAAGACGGCGCTGTTGAGCGCGGCGAAATAGTTGTCCCCCGCGGGAACCACGCTCGCCAGGTACTTGCGCACCAGCTCGGGATGCTCGCGCACCGCCTCGGAGAAGGAGCAGAAGATGATGCCCTTTTCCGCGAGGGTCTTGCGGAAGGTCGTGGTCACCGAAACGGAATCGAATACGGCATCCACAGCCACCACGCCGGCCAGCGCTTCGCGCTCCTTCAACGGGATGCCCAGCTTCTCGAAGGTCTCTGCCAGGGCCGGGTCTATCTCCTTGGGACGGTCGGCGTCCTTCTTGGGCGCGGCGTAATAGATGATGTCCTGGTAATCGATCGGAGGCAGGGTCAGATGGCCCCAGGCGGGCTGCTTCATCCCCTTCCATTTGCGAAAGGCGTCCAGCCGGAAGTCCAGGAGCCAGGCCGGCTCCCCTTTCTTGGCGGAAATGAGGCGGATGATGTCCTCATTGAGGCCCTTCGGCACATACTCTTGCTCGACTTCGGTGACGAAGCCTTCCTTGTACTCCTGCCGGGTCAGGTCCTTGATGAGTTCATCCATAGGATGCAAAGATACACTATTTCTATATTTTTCGTACCTTTGCCTTCTGACAAAACCGAAAGACGTGACCGAAAACCTGAGCTCAGCGTTGTATCTCCGGATGCTCCGGCAAGGCGCCGCGAGACTGGGCGCCAACCGGCAGACCATCAACGACCTGAACGTGTTCCCGATCCCCGACGGTGATACGGGCGACAATATGCACATGACCCTCTGCGGAGGCAGCTCCGTCGCAGATACACAAAGTCTGGGAGAAACAGCCCTTGCCGCCTCCCAGGGCATGCTCCTCGGCGCCCGGGGCAATTCGGGCGTGATCCTTTCCCGCTTCTTCGCAGGCATCGCGAAGGGCCTCTCCGGCCTTTCCGAAGCCGACCTCCCCACCTTCATCCAAGCCTTGCAGGAAGGCGTCCGAAGCGCCTACGGGGCCGTTTCTGAGCCGGTCGAAGGCACGATGCTGACCGTCCTGCGGGAGGGTGTCGCCGCCGCGGAAGGCGAAGGATTCGAAGCCTGTTTCCAGGCCCTGGTCCGCGCGATGGAAGTTTCTCTGGAGCACACCCCCGAGCAGCTGCCCGTGCTGAAAGAGGCGGGCGTGGTGGACAGTGGCGGCGCCGGCGTGCTCTGTATCGCAGAAGGCATGCTGGATGCCCTGGAAGGGCGCATTACCGCCGACAACGGCACGGAAGAAGCCCCCGCTGCCGCGAAACCCCAGGCGAACCTCGACCTCTTCGGCCCGGACGCGGAACTGGGCTTCGGCTACTGCACGGAGTTCCTGCTCCGGCTCCAGACCGCCAAGGTCGGCGACCCGGAAGCCTTCGACGAGAGCGAGATCCGCGACTGGCTCAACCAGGCCGGCGAGAGCGTCGTCTGCTTCAAGGACGGCAGCATTGTCAAGGTCCACGTCCACACCCGCACGCCCGGGGACATCCTCAGCCACGCGCAGCGCTGGGGCGAATTCCTGACGGTCAAAATCGAAAACATGACCCTGCAGCACAGCGGGGCCACCATCCAGAACAACTTCTCCCCCAATGCCCCGGAGGCCCCCAAGGAAAGTTTTGCCCAGGTGCGCAAGCGTTACGCCGTCGTGGCCGTCGCGTCCGGCGAAGGCCTCGTGCAGGCCTACCGGGACGCGGGCGTGGAGGAAGTCATCGAGGGCGGCCAGACGATGAATCCCAGCGCCGCCGACTTCCTCGCGGCCTTCGACCGGGCGGGCGCCGAGACCCTGTTTGTCTTCCCCAACAACTCCAACATCCTCCTGACCGCGCAGCAGGCCGCCTCGCTCTATGACAAGGCCGAGGTATTCGTTCTGCCGAGCAAGGACGTGGGCGCCGGTTACGTGGCCGCCGCATCGGTGGACCGCAGCTGCAAGGATGCCAAGGAAATCGCGGAAGCGGCCCGCGCCACTCTCGAAAGCGCCACGACCTGCCAGGTTTCTCGCGCGGACCGGGACACCGTCCGCGAAGGGATCGCCATCCGCAAAGGCGAATTCATCGGCTTTGAAGGCAGCCGCATCCTCTGCGCCTCTCCCGACCGGAATGAAGCCGCCCGAAAGGCCCTGGAGGCCCTGGGCGCCGGGGACCACGATGTCGCGCTCGCCTTCTACGGGAAGGAAACGCCTGCCGCGGAGGCCGAGGCGCTGATCAACGCCCTCCAGGCCGCCTGTCCCCGGACCGAATGGATCCTGGGCGACGGCGGACAACCCATCTTCGATTATATCATCACATTATGTTGACACTGTTTACTGATACCGACACCGATTTCACCCCAAAAGTGGCCGCCGAATACGGCTACAAGCTGATCAGCATGCCTTACAGCATCGACGGGGAGACCTTTTACCCTTACCAGGGTTACGACGAGTTTGATTTCCACGCCTTCTACGACCGGCTGCGGGGCGGCGTCCTGCCGACGACCAGCGCGTTGGGCGAAGAGACCTACATCCAATATTTCGAGCCCGAGTTCGCCGCCGGCAACGACATCCTCTACGTCCATTTCAGCGCCGCGATGACGGCGACCTTCCAGTCGATGGACAAGGCCGTCGCGGCCCTGCTGGAGAAATATCCGGAGCGGAAGTTCTACGGCATCGACACCAAGGGCATCACAATCGTCAGTTACCTGATTACCAGGGAGTTGGGAGACCTTCTCAAGAAAGGTATGACAGCCGAAGAAGCCGTCGCCTGGGCGGCCCGTGAAGTGGACAATTATTCCCAGTATTTCTTCGCGGACGACCTGAAGTTCTTCCGCCGCAGCGGACGCGTCAGCGGACTCGCGGCGACGATGGGCGGCCTGATTGGCCTGCGCCCGGTCATCCACATGAACGCGGCCGGCAAGATGGAGAGCATCGGCACCGTCAAGGGCCGCATCCAGGTGATGGAGCGCCTCGTCAAATACGTCGAAGACTGCGGCGACGACATCAAGGGGCACCGTTTCATCGTCGGCCACACCGACGCCCCCGAGCTCGCGCAGCAGCTCGCCGGGATGCTCCGGGAGCGCTTCGGCGCCGACTTGGACATCGAATTCGTCTGTACCAATCCCACGGCCGGCAGCCACTGCGGTCCGAACGGCGTGGGCATCGCCTTCCATTCCAAAGGCAGATTGCAATAAAACCCGAACCCATGATAGAAATCGTTGAAGCCCTGACCAAGCGTCAGCAGCGGGATTTCCTGAATTTCCCCAACCGCCTCTTCAAAGGCAACCCCAGCTATGTCCCGCCGCTCTGGCTGGATGAAAAGAAAATCTTCCGGAAGGACTATCTCTACTACGAGACCTGCGAGGCCGTGTACTACAACGCCTACAAGGACGGCGTGATGGCCGGCCGCATCAGCGGCATCCTCCAGAAAGCCTCCAACGAAAAGATGGGGCAGAACCGCATCCGTTTTACCCGTTTCGACTGCATCGAGGATTTCGAGGTGGCCAAAGCCCTCTTCGAGAAGGTGGAAGCCTGGGCCAAATCGAAGGGCATGGATACGGTCTGCGGCCCGCTGGGCTTCTCGGATTTGGAACGGGAAGGCCTGCTGGTCGACGGTTTCGAAGAGCCTGAGACCTTCGAGGAGCAGTACAATCCGCCCTACTACGTGGATTTTATCGAGCGCCTGGGCTATGTCAAGGAGGTGGACTGGCTGGAATCCCGCGTCTATGCGGCGGATCCCGAGACGGAGAAGCAGATGTTCGAGATGTCCCAGTTCATCATGAAGCGCTACAACCTGCGTTTCGGCCCCGCCAAGAGCGGCCGCGACTTCATCAAGCGCTACCTGGACGGCTTCTTCGACATCCTGGACAAGTCCTACGAGCACATCTACGGCACCGTCCCCTTCACCGAAAGCATGAAGCAGCTGATGGTGGACAATTTCACCCTGCTGGTGGATGAGAAGCACGCCGCCGTGGTCCTGGACGAGAACGACAAGGTAGTCCTGATCGCCCTCTGCCTGCCGAGCATCGCGAAAGCCATGCAGCGCAGCGGCGGACGCCTGACGCCCCGCGCCCTGATCGAGATCCTCCGGGCCAAGAAACGGCCGGAGATCATCGATTTCGCCCTGATCGGCGTGGATCCCGCCTGGATGAACCGGGGCGTGAGCGTCTGCATCGCGGCCCGGCTCTCGGAGCGCCTGCGCACGTCCCCAGGCCTGAAGTACGGCGAGACCAACCTCAACCTGGAAGACAACGCCGCGATCCTGCACCTGTGGAAGCGTTTCCGCCACGAGACCGTGAAACGCCGCCGCGCCTACGTCAAATCCCTCGTTTAGGCGATGGTCAAAATCATCCTGGACTGCTTCGGCGGCGACCACAGCCCCGAAGCCAACGTGGAAGGGGGCCTTGCGGCCCTCGACCGTTTCCCCGACCTTCATCTGATCCTGACCGGGGACGAGGCGGCCCTGAAACGCTGTCTCGAAGGCAAGCCCTACGATGCGGAGCACCTGGAAATCGTCCATGCGCCCCAGGTCATCGGCTGCGACGAGAAGCCCACGGACGCCATCCGGCTCAAGCGCGATTCATCGATGATGAAGGGCCTGATCCTGTTGCGGGACCGGGACGACATCGCGGGCCTGGTCAGCACCGGGTCCACCGGCGCCCTGGTCACCGGCACGCTCGTGCGCATCGGACGGCTCAAGGGCGTGATCCGGCCGGCGTTCTGCCCCATCCTGCCGACGATGGCAGGCGGTATCGTGGGCATTTGCGACAGCGGCGCCAACGTGACCGTCGATGCCGCGATGCTGCGCCAGTTCGCCATCATGGCCTCCCTCTATTTGGAGAATGTGTACGGCGTCGCCCGGCCGCGCACGGCGCTGCTCAACGTGGGCAAGGAAGCCGAGAAGGGGGATGACATCCGCCGGGAGGCCTACGCCTTGCTGGAACAGACGGAAGGGCTGAATTTCACCGGCAACATGGAGAGCCGCGACCTGCTGTCCGGCAGCTACGACGTGGTCGTCTGCGACGGATTCAGCGGCAACGTGCTGGTCAAGACGACTGAGGGCACGGCGCTGGAATTGCTGAAGAAGCTCAAGAAGGACATCTATTCCCGGGGCATCTACAAGCTGGGCGCCCTGCTGATGAAGCGGATGTTCCTGGAAGAGAAGGAGTTCATGAACTACCAGAACTACGGCGGTTCGGTGCTGCTCGGCACCTCCAAGGTCGTCGTCAAGGGACACGGCAGCAGCAAAGCCACGGCCGTCGCGAAGTGCATCGAGCAGGCGTACCGGATGGAAACCGGCGGCCTGGGTCCGAAGATCGAGGCCGAGATCGCCAAGTACGAACATTATGAAGACTGAGATATGATTACCTATCCCGAATTCAAGGACATGCTCGCCAAGCAGCTGCGGCTTGTCGATCCCTCGGAGGTCAGACCCGAGGCCAGGATCCAGAAGGACCTGGGGGCCGATTCATTGGACATCCTCCAACTCCTGATGAAGCTGGAGGACACCTACGGCTACACCATCCCGGACGAGGAGCTCGCCAAGTTCGAGACCGTCGGCGACGTCCTCTCTTTCCTGCAGATCCCGGTGACGGACTAATAGGTGTGGACGCTGATGCCGCGTGCGGAGGGTAGATAGTTGACGCCCCACCAGCACATCTGCAACAGCAGGAAGCAAACGACCAGGACGGCGAACGCCACCCGGACGTCCCCCTTGAACGGAGGGCGTTTCCGTAAATGCAGGTACCCCAGGTACCCCAGCCAGGTCGTGAAGGCCCACGTCTCCTTCGGGTCCCAGGACCACCAGTCCCCCCAGGCCGCCTTGGCCCAGAGCGCTCCCATCACCATCCCGAAAGTCAGGAATGCCCAGCCTATGCGGACCAGGATGTCGAGGCGCCGCATCTCTTCCGGCTCCGGAGGCGTCCCGGAGGGTCTTTCCAGGGACTTTCCAGACTTGGACCGGCCCATCCGTATCCACAGCCATACCGCGTAGAGCGTCGCCGCCCCGAGCAGCGCATACGCGAACATGTACACGATCACATGCGGCACAAACCAGGGACTCTGGAGCGCCGGCATCAGCGGACGATCGTGGATCACAGGCTTGAACAGGTTGACGCAAAGGAACACGAGCGCCATTACCGTGCTGAAGGGGAGGATCCACTTGTAGCGCCAACTCAGGTAGATCACCGCCCCGATCAGCGAGAGGAACAGCGAATACCAAAGACGCGTCTCCCCCATCGTGCGCATCGGCGGCCGTTTCAAGGTCACCCACATCCCCACGATGAAGAAAAGCAACACAGCCGTACCCAGCAGGGAAAGCGCCGCCGCCGGCCATTTCTTCTTCAACACGAAAGCCGCCACGGATCCCAGTATCCAGCACAAGGCCGCAGCCGCGGCGAACCAGACGAACCCTTCCCAACTCATCGCCGTACCTCCTTTTTCCGGCGACCGCCGGCAGTCAGGAACATCAGCACGCCCGCACCCAGCAACAGCCACAGGCCCGCGGCGATCACGGGATACCAGCCGTCCTTGACGCAGAGCAGTTCACTGATGTAAGATTCCCCATCCTCCGACCGGTCGAAGCCATACTGGTAGATGCGCCAGGGGCCGACGCAGGCCGGATGATTGACCGAAATTGCCTCCCGGCGCTCTCCCCCGCCCGTACGCAGCATCACATCGGAGATATAACTCTTCGGGAAGCGGGGCGGCATCGTCATGACCTTTCCGTCCTCCATCCTCACGGTATCGACCGGCCCCGTGACAGGGTATTCCTCGATGGTGAATTCGTTGAGGACCAGCATGAAGGGCAACTCAACGGGTACGCCGGCTTCATCCTCTCCGACCGCGACCGGCTGGCCCGGCTTCGCCGTCACCAGCGCCTCAACCTTGTCCCCAGTCCCGAAAAAGGAGCCGGCCAGGACCAGGTAGACGGCCAGGTGGGAAAGGACGGAGGCCAGGCGGGCGGAACGCAGATGGCACAGGCCCGCCACCGCCGAGATCCCTATTCCCGTCATCAGGTACAGCGCCAGGAGATTGAAGGCCCAGCAGGAACGCATGTCCGTCCAGCCCAGCGCGGCAAGCGCCCCCGTCCCGTCCGGGACCTGGGGGACCAGGCCGAAGACCACGCAAAGCGCCGTGAATGATACGATCGAGGCGACGCTTGCGGAACGGTCAAACAGACGCCGCAGCCGCGGGAAACGCCCCGACAGCATATAAATCAAGACCAGACCATAGGTATAGACCAGCGCCGCGACAGCGCTCCAGGGATAGCTCAGCAGCCGGGGCGGGATCGCTCCGAAAGTAAACTGAAAAACCGTGCCCAGCAAAAAGAGCAGGACACAGCAGATAAAAGCGCGTTTGTATCCCCAGGGAAGCATGGTCAAGCCTGGGCCCACTGGTCGCGGAGCAGCTGCACCGCGGCAGGCACGAGGACCTCCGGATCACCGCCGCAGCCACACTCGAAGCTGACGTAATGCGGATAGTTCAGCTGCTTGAGCGCGCGGAACCCATCCACATAATTGTCCACCTCGGGCGTCTCGCCGGGCATCCTGCGATTGCCCCGGTTTGCGATATGAACGTGCTGAAGGTACTTCTCGCCCGCCGCCATGAAGGCCGCGTAGTCGGAGGTTTCCTCCTGCATGTGCCAGAAATCGCCCATGCACTTGACACCCTCGCTCTTGGCATCGCGGCAGATCGCCGCAGCGTCGGCCACCAGGCGCAGGTAGAAGCACTCGCGGCGGTTGAGCGGCTCCAGGATCACGGTCGTGCCGCGCTGGAGGGCATATTCGCCCAAGTCGTGAAGCTGCTCGCACAAATAGTCGCGGGTCTCCTGCGTATGGGGAAGGCAGGGCTTTTGGCCGTTGAAAGCAGGCACCATGATGACGCCGACCGAGCCGATCTTGCCGGCCGCGTCGATGATCTCGCGCATCGAGGTGTCGAACTCCGCCTTGACGGCCGGATCCTCGGCCAGGATGAATCCCCGGAATCCCGCGCAGATGGCCGACACCTTGATGGCGCGGCCGCGCAGGTTCTGCTCGATGTCGTTGAAGTTCGAGAGCAGGTACTGTCCGCCGGGCTCGTAGCCTTCGATGCCGAGCCGCTCCATATAGTCGAACTTCTCAGCGAGCGTTTCGCCCGGAGGCGTGCCGTGCTGGAAGCTCAGGTGCAGGCCCGCGTCGGACTTTTTCGCCTTCGGGGCGCAGCCGGAAAGCAGGCCCAGGGGCGAGGATGCAGCCGCGAGGGCGCCCGCCCCCATCAGCGATGTCTTGAAGAAATCCCTCCTGTCCATACGCTACTTCTTCTCCTTCGGCTTGCCCGGTACGGGCACGGTGTACTTGGACATGTCCATCTTGCCCATCTCGAGTTTCTCGGGCAGGTAGTCGATCTGGGAGGCGTTGATCTCATCCCAGGTCACGGACTCGCCGGTATAGGCGGCCTCGCGGCCCATCACGCCGGCCAGGCAGGAGATTGCGGTCTCCTCGGCCTCGACGTGCATCTCACCCTTGCGGATGTGGTTGACCCAGTCGACGTGTTCCAGGACGTAGGGGTTGTTCTGGGTGTGCTCCACCTTCTCGAGTTCCTCGTCATATTTCCAGATAACGTTGCCCTGGAGGTCGTAGATCTCCTTCTTGTCACTACGCCAGTAGCCTTTCGTGCCGTGCACTTCCTCGCGGACGGCGGTGGTGCAGCCGTCGATCTGACGGCACATGCTGTGGCAGTGGACGCCGTTGCCGAACTGGAAGTCGACGCTGAACTGGTCATACTGGTCGCCCGTGATGCGGCGCATCCGGGAACCGACCGCATGGGCGCGGGTCGGCTTGAGACCGGACATCCAGAGGAACACGTCGATGTTGTGGACGTGCTGCTCGACGATGTGGTCGCCGGAGAGCCACTTCCAGTTGACCCAGTCGCGGATCATCCACTCCATGTCGCTCCAGCCCTTCTGGCGCTCGCGGTACCAGAGCATGCCCTGGTTCCAATAGACGTTGCCGCCGGTGATCTCGCCGATCAAACCTTCGGATATCTTCTGATACGCCTCGACGTATTCGCGCTGGTGATGGCGCTGGGTGCCGGTGACCACGCACAGACCCTTCGCCTCGGCCTGCTTGGAAGCGGCCACGCAAGTGCGGTAGCCCTTGGGATCCACGCAGATCGGCTTCTCCAGGAAGGAATGGACGCCCTTCTCGACCGCATACTTGAACTGGTCGGGACGGAACACGGGCGGGGTGGTGAGGATCACCATGTCCACCATGTCGATGACCTTCTTGTAGGCGTCGAAGCCGATGAAGCAGTTCTCGTCCGGAACGACCTGGCCGCGGTCGGCGACGATCTTCTTCGCCTCGGCGATCCTGTCGGGGAAAACGTCGCCCAGGGCGACGACCTTGATGCCGTCGGCGGCATCCAGCAGGTTCTGGACCGCGCCGCAGCCGCGTCCGCCGCAGCCGACGAGGCCGACCTTCAGCTCCTTGCCTTCGATGGCCTTGTCGGGAAGCTCCGGCACGTAGTAACTGCCCGCTTCGCGGATGGGAATCAATTTTTCTTTCTTGTTGCAGGAGGCCAGTCCGACGACGCCGGCGGCGCCGAGGATCGCGGAATAAGAGAGAAACTCTCTTCTGCCCATTTTATTGTCGCTCATACTATCTGTGTTTTAATTATTGTTTCAGTTCGTCGGGCACTTCGCAGACCACCCGGAAGCCGATGCCCTTGATGTCGGAGTACCACCAGATGCTCTTGGGGTTCTGCGGATCCGTCCGCAGCCAGGCGTCGTGCTCGGTAGGACGCCGGGAGGCGCTGCGCACGTCGGCCGCATCGTCGGCGTACATGCCGCCGCGCACCACGTGCTCCTTACCGGATTCCGGCCCCTTGGGGTCCAGGGCGCCGTCCTGAAGCCGCGCATACGCGTCAGGCGCATACCAGTCGGCGCAGTATTCGAGGACGTTGCCGCTCATGTTCTTCAGGCCGAAGGGGTTGGACCGCACCCGCGAGGGTTCGGCAGTCCGGCCCTTACTGTTGGCGGCATAGATGACGTTGCTCGCGATGACGGTCGTATCCGCCTTGGAGAAACGCCGCCAGAAGCCGCGGCCGGAGAACTTCTTGGGATCGCCTTCGAAGAAATAGGGCGACTCGGTGCCGCCGCGGGCCGCATATTCCCATTCCGCTTCCGTGGGGAGGCGGTAATGCTTGCCGGTCTTGAGGGAGAGCCACTCGCAGAAGACGGTGGCCGCATAGTGCGTCATCGTCAGCGCGGGACGCTCGCCCATGCCCCAGCCCTGGTCGGGATTGCCGAAAGGCGGAGTCGGACCGCTGATGGCGTCCAGCTCCCAGCGCGCGTTGTTGGCATAGACGGTCTCGGGCGCCGTGCGTCCTTCGGACATCGTCTCGCCGTAGAAGGCCCAGTACTGGTCCCAGGTCACCTCGACCTCGCCCATGAAGAAGGGGGAAACGCTCACGCTCTTCTGCGGGGATTCGTCCTCTCCGTGGAACGCCTCGGCGGAAGGGCTGCCGATCCGGAAGGAGCCGCCCGGCACGGCGACCATGCGAAGGGACACGGGCGTTCCCGGAATGGTCTCCGTGAAGTTCTCGAAGGCCGTGAGGGGGCAGGCCTCGGTGTAGATTTCCGCATTAGAGGCCACACGGACCGGTACGCCAGTCATCTTCTTGTGCTGGTAGTTGGGATTGTAATGGCCGACGTCCAGATGGCAGCTGATGCACTGCAGGCCGAGTTTCTCCTCATTCTCCTCATAGTAGAGGTGCGCAATCACGCCGTCGTCGCTGATCCCTTCCGGGAAGAGGTTGACGTGGCACTCCTTGCAGGAAGCGTTGTAGACGATCCGGACCGCGTGGTCCAGCTCTTTCTTGCTCTCGAAGTCGAGATCCTCCGGTTTCTTGGTCCAGTAGGCCCAGAGGTCCTTCATCCCGGTCCTGGCCTTGGCGGCATAATAGCCCTTGCTGCCCTTGGGCGGCAGGTGGCAGGCCGCGCAGTCCGTCTTGACGCCGCTGCCGTTGTTGTAGTGGACGGACATCTTCCAGGCCGCGTCGGCCTCGGGGTGGACGTGGCAGGACATGCAGTACGAGTTGGTCGAAGTCTTCGTCATGGCGGTATCTGCCAGGAGCATCACGACGATGCCCAGGACCAGGCCCGCGAGCAGAAGGAGGACGATTTGTTTCGCTTTCGACATGTACGTACGTGCGCGCCAATGCGCAATCAAGCAAATATATCATTTTTTTCTCAGACTTCAATGAAATGGGTGGACCGCCCGCAGAAAAAAGTGCTTCCAGTTGCCTGTACGGGGCAAAATACTGAAAAATCATTACGCGATTACAGGGTTTTTGGGGTATTTTTGCACTTTGGTTCGATGATAATTAACCTAAGGATATGAGAAAAAAAGAACTTTATGCCTCTCCGCAGACGGAGGTAATGGACTTCTCGCCGGGACAGATGCTTTGCGCATCCGTCGGCCCGGGCGACTTCGGGACCGGGAACCTTCCCGGATTTGACTTTGATGATGACGACGATTAATCCGGACTGACATGAAGACGAAAGCATACCTGATCATCCTGCCCCTCGCGGCAGCGCTTGCACTCTCCTGCACCCGGGAGATCATCGATCCTGCTACGGAGACGGCCGCCGTCGCCGCAGAAACCGGCGACCAGGAGGTCCTGGTTCCCTTCACCGTGGAGGCCGGAGCCCCCGAGACCCGCGTGGCGGTCAGCGGCAGCACCACCAACATCGTATTCTCGGAGGGCGACCAGCTGATGGTTTACTTCTTTCAACTGGTGGAGCCTTCCATCCTCACGCTGAAGTCCGGGGCCGGCCAGCGCTCCGCCACCTTCACCGGCTACCTGACCCTCGCGGCAGGCAAGACCGAGGCCGACCTGGCCGGAAAGAGGCTCTATGCCATCCTGATTCCCGCAGCAGGCGTTTCGTCGGGGGTTTTCACATACGACCCTTCCACGAAAAAACTGTCGGTCGATTATTCCGCCGGGGCCATTGATTCGGATCTCGAGGCCCTCGTGAGCCGTACGATTCTGTATCAGGGCGAGACCACGTATGAAGCCAGGATGTTCTCCTTCAGAATGCTGAACAGCTATGTCAAGATGGACGTGACCGTCCCGTCGGAGGAATCCGCTCTGGCGAGGGATTACACGGTGTCGGTAACCAACGACTGGCATATCTGTGCAAAGGCCACCTGCAGCAGGTCCGGGTGGAGCGCTACCGGGGAATCTTCTTCGGTAAGCGGAACCTTCACCGCATCTAGTTCGACGAAAGGAACGCTGTATATGTCCGTATTGGCCGACAATATGGTCCGTGTCACGGACGACGGTGCCCAGTACGACCAGGTGGACTTCAGCATCGCGATGGACAATGTCTACAAGGAGTACGATCTCCAGGGCGGCTCCATCAGCAAGGCGATCATCGAGCCCGGCAAGGGCTATGCGAAAGCCGTCACCCTTACCGACAACCCCGATCAGGATGTCCTGCTGGGACAGCCGACGTCCGTGAGGGATAACATTCTCTTCCTTGGGGATCTGAACAATAACGATTATTTGAGTAAGTACGAAGCAGCCCAACTCAAATATGTGACCCTGACTTCGAACACGGATCTTACCAATGCATCCTTTTTCAACTACTTTACAGGATTCACCTCATTGCCGAACAGAACTTTCATGGGATGCACAAACCTGACGAAAGTGATTCTTCCGCCGCATATTACTGAGATTGGTGAAGCAGCATTCATGTTTTGCGAGAGCCTTTCGCAGGATATCTACATCCCCAAAGGAGTGACATCCATCAAGAGGGATGCTTTCTACGAATGCACTTCCCTGCCAAGGATTGTCATTCCTTCAGGTGTCACAACGATAGAGGAACATGCTTTCAGCGCTTGCTCCGCCTTGAAAGAGGTGATATTTGAGACGCCTGTCCTGGTCACCTCCATCGGTACGGCGGCCTTCGCGAACTGCACCTCCCTGGAAGAGATAGCCATTCCTTCCCCTCTGACGGCAATTCAGGATAGAACATTTGAGAGTTGTTCATCTCTCAAAAGCGTATCGATGTCTTTTGGCCTAACATCGATAGGGACGCGTGCTTTTGTTGCCTGTCACGCTCTTGAGGATGTATGGATCCCTCAGTCCGTCACGTCGATTGGGGAATATGCTTTTTGTAACAGCGGCATAAAGACCATTCGCCTGCCTAACAGGCTTACTGCCATAGAAGCCTCCACTTTCTCCGGTTGCACTTCCCTTCAGGCAATTGAGATTCCCCCGACTGTCAAGCTCATTGGTAAGCAAGCCTTCTTCGAATGCTCCACCCTTGAAACCGTAAGTATTCCTTCCCTCGTCGAAAGGATGGGCTCCCGGGCTTTCGGATTTTGCTCGAAGTTGGCAACCGTCTACTGCTATCCTACAGAACCCCCGAAGGCAATCGAACTGAATGAGTCCAATTTTTTCTACAGATGCAATAGCGCTCTTGTAATCTATGTCCCTTCAGGGTGTGTATCTACCTATCGGGTCCATCATGATTGGTCAGAATGGAATAGGATCCTACAAGCCATGTAATCTATTCGAAAAGTCCTGCTGCTGATTTCAGCATGTCATCCGGCCGCCGTCCTTCCCGGGGACAGGGCGGATGTCCTGCTGCAGGAGGTCGCGCAAGATCTTGACGACCGTCCACACCGTCAACACCCACCGCCAGCACATCTACGCCAAGATGGAAGTCCGCAACGTCTCCGACATGCTCCGCAAGGCCCAGGAGATCGGCATCATCTGATAGAGCCCTGGCGATTCCAGTGACCGTCTTATTTGGCAACGGATACCATTTCTCAAATCACCCACGCATTCCACCGGAAGAATCGACACGATATCTTCAGTTAATGACGATTACCCAAGATTGTTTGTTAAAGCATACATTATTTGCTATATTTGCATGCGATAAGTAACAAATATGAGTAAGAATACATTGGGAAAGATAATGCCGAGGGCATTGACGCAGCAGTTGCAGCTTATGGGTGAGCAGATTATGCTGGCACGCAAGCGCAGACATCTCTCCATGCAGGATATAGCTGACAGGGCAACGGTAACACGACTGACTGTCTCAAAGGTTGAACATGGTGACCCCAGGGTGTCAATGGGCATTTATGCACGGATCCTCTTTGCCTTGAATCTGGAAAAAGACCTCTCGCTGCTGGCCGCTGACGATGCACTTGGCCATCAACTTCAGGACGCCGAATTGCTGAGGAAATGAAAAGAATCATCGTTTACGCCGATTTCAACTTCCTTGCTTCACCGCAAGAGATTGGAACATTGGGCTACGAACACGTTCGTGGCAAAGATCACTTTGTCTTTGAATACTCGCGTGAGTGGCTGAAACAGCATGGCGGACTTGTGTTGAGCGGCGATCTCATTAATGCTCCGGCATTGCAGTATCCCCGAGGCACGGACAGCGTGTTTGGCTTCGTCAAAGATTCCTTTCCCGACCGTTGGGGCCGCCTGTTGCTTGACCGCAGGGAACGCCTGACGGCACAGTCAGAGGGAAGGCCTGTACGAATGCTCACCGATTATGACTATCTCACGGGTATCGAGGACTTCACCCGTATGGGCGGCATCCGCTACAAGAGCGAAGATAGCGACGACTTCATCCATGCAGGAGCAGAGTATCTTGTCCCACCCATTGAAGGTCTTCACGCCCTCTGCAACGCCTGCCATGAGATTGAACTGGCGGAAGAACGGAACGAATTGCCGGAACAACGCTGGCTTGATCAACTGATTGACCCCGGGACCTCGCTTGGTGGAGCCCGGCCGAAGGCCAACATAATCGACAACGACGGCAAACTCTATGTCGCTAAATTCCCATCCAGGAAGGACTTGGAGAATACAGAACTCATAGAGCACTTTTCTCATCAATTAGCCGATGCCGCCGGTATCCATGTCGCCAAAACCCGTACGATCAAGATTTCTAAAGACCGCGACCTTTTGCTTTCCGAACGTTTTGACAGGACAGCAGATGGCAAGCGAATTCACTTCGCCTCCGCCATGTCGTTGCTAGGTCTTGATGACGGTGCCGGCAGCAGCACTGGAAATGGATATCTGGACATCGTGGATTTCATCCTTAAAGGATGCGTGAATGCAGGACAGAACCTCAGGGAGCTTTATCGCAGGGTTGCTTTCAACGTATTGTTCGGCAACACCGATGACCATTTCCGCAACCATGGTTTTCTGCTTACCCCTAAAGGGTGGACCCTCTCTCCGGCGTTCGACATTAATCCGGGAGCCAAGTCACACCAATGCCTGCTTATCGACCAATATACAGAGCAGTCGGACATCACCGCCTTACTCTCGGCATCAAACAACTATCTGCTCAATCATCAAGAAGCATCAGAAATCATAGAGGAAGTACGCGCTACCGTCAAAGACTGGCGAAGGGTGGCATCGGAGTTCCGGATTCCATACAAAATACTCGCCCGCTATTGTAGCAAATGGGATAATCTGTAATAGTAAGGCTTCTCAAAGATTAAGGGGTGACTGGAACCGGAGTGGAATTGACGGTGTACAGTTTGCCGGGTTCGAGATCCGTGTCTCGGGTAAACTTTTTGGTTTCAGTATATTCTTTGCCGTCTGAATCAAAGACATGAAAGACAAACTGCTGGCCACTTGTGAAGGTGTATTTTGTTTCTGACCCCAATCTTGGGACGAATGGGATATAGAGCGTGGCCTCGGTCCCGGAAGCAGTCAAACCGGTTCCGGTTCCTTCATAGATAGATGATCCCAGGCAGACTCTGGCAGCGAACGAATTGCCACCTATAGGATAGGATTTGTACTTGCTGATATAACCCCAGCCAACGCCCAAAAACAATAGAATCAGCATGGAATACCAGGTGCAGGCGCTATTTCAAAGATAATTGCTATCTTTGCTCTTGAAATAACACTATAGGATATGAACCTCAGAGACATCAAGAAAGGTCTTCAAGAATGGTTACCATTCAGTTTTTGATGAAATAATACGCAGTTTATTCAATACAAATATTTAAACAGTAGAGGGGCAGTCGATTTGACTGCCCCTCTATGGATTATTTTCCATTCTCTGTAGATAATGCCGACTTTTTCCATTCGGCTGGACTCAAGCCGGTCATTTCTTTGAAGTTACGATAAAATGCGCTGCGGGAGGAGAAGCCGCTTTCCTCGGCGATTACCGTGACGCTCATATCCGGATGCGCCTTCATCAGCTTTTGTGCATGGCGGACTCTGTAGCCGTTAATCAAATTAGAGAAATTCTCTCCGGAAAGACTCTTGATAATAGCGCTTATATAGGTCCTGTTGGTTGCCAGCCGAGCGGCAATGTCGGTGAGACGAAGATCCGGCTGTTTGAAAAGCTCCTCTTTCTCAATGATTTGTAAAAGCTGCTCCGATAATTGCTGCGAGGCAGGAAGGTCTTCTTCATCTTCTGCGGAGGCGGGCCTTTTGCCCATCCGCAAGAAGAAGACTCCGGCCGTCAGTAACAGCAGGCAAACAGCAATGGCCCAAGGACAGGGGAAGGATGGTTTCGGCAGCGCCTCTGTTGGAAAAACCCAGACATCGCGACGGGTCACGAAATTGTTTGTCGCAGGGACTCCGTCCACTGACGAGATGCTGTTGCCTCCTGGCAGCACAATTGTCCCGTCCGGGGACAACGCGAATGCACCGGCAGAGGGAAAGGAACCATCAACCTTTGTCAATACAACTTTGGCCTTATCTCCGTCGAAGATGGGATCATAGCAGATGCAGGCAATGCAGGCATTCCCTTCAGGATCAATTCCTAAAGTAAATGCATTCCGGCGGCTCCGGTCCACAGCCAGTTGGTTCCAGTCGTAGGCTCCGGCTTCGGAACTTACGGGGATTGGCTGGTCAGTCTCCAAGAGGGAGAACCGTTCTCCCGTGATCCGTAAGACGCCCCATTCTTTACTTTCACGATGTCTGGCCAGAACCAGATAAGAATAATCACCAATGGAAAGGTCAGCTCTTTTTGTGGTCCAAGCTCCCCATTCATCTAACAATGGTTCGTGGAAAGGGTCACCGTGCAAGCGATCCACCGTACCATCGGAAGGCTTGCCATAATTGTCCTCGCTGGAAAAGATGATTACATTGTCATCGGAAGAAGCCAGGATAAAGGGGCTATTGCGCTGCACCGTGACTTCTTTAAGAAAAGTGAACCCTTTCCCGGGCTCATAGATCTCGATTGCGTCGGGTGCATACCAGTTCCCGCTCACCAGGACCCGTCCATCATGGAAGGCCAGGGCCGATGCCCCCGCTCTTTTGCGGTCCAAGATACCTATAGCCGTGGAACTGTGCGAAGCAGGGTCATAGATTTCAACGCCCCAACTCTGACCTATTCCGAAGGCTTCCGCAACACCGCCGCCAAGCATCACGCGCCCGTCCGGCAACGGTGTGCAGAACCCGTAGTCGTGAGGGTATTTCATAGGGACTTTATGCCATGCACCATCCTTTAGATACCAAGCCGATGGCGAAAGCAGGAAACCATCTGTATGCCCGCCAAATAGTGTGGGTTCTCCATTGAGAACCATGACGTATGTCGAAGCGACAGGCTCCGGCAGGTCAGGCAACCGCTGTACCCCGCCGCCGGTGCTATGTGAGCAAGCGGCGGTGAGCACGGCGATCAGGATGAGGGATAAGCGCTTCACTATCGCAAAGATAGCGAATTATTCATAGTCTTGGACTAGACGCAGGGCAGCAAAGTTGGAGAAATAAAAGCTATTGTTACCCAAATTTGAACTGCCAAAGCCCAACGTTGTGCCGGAGCCGCCTATTGTCGCCCAAAGACGGACCGTCCCATTGGTCTCTGAATGGGTTTCATCAATATAGAGATAAACGGTAGCGCCAACATTATACGTCCAATCTCTATCGCCCCGGTCTCTATAATAGCCTCCTGCTCCCATTGCCACATAGTTGTCGTTGAAATTGAATTTTACGCCGTTGTTTGAGCCGGTAACCCACTCACGCTCGCTGGCATAGAATAGTTCCTGTACTTCCGCACGGGTGGGAATGCGCCATCCTGGCCATGTCGCTCCGGCGGTTCCTCCTTCAGTATTATCCACATTCTGGTCATACGAGTATTCGCTGGACGATCCTACATTGAATTCCGCCCATTTGACACTCAATCCTAGATTTTTCCAGGAATGCCCGTTCGTGGAACCTGTCGCTGAAGCCGTCGCCATGTCGGAAGTGAGGGTAATCGTCTTTCCATAGACAGTTCCCGGCGTGTAATTGGTTGTATTGGTTGACACCAACCGTGCGTATTGTCCTCCGTCTTCATCTTTGGCTCGTGCCATTAAGCTGGTGGAAGTGCCGTTGTAAACGGCGAAATAGCCAGAGTATGTCCCTGCGCCATCGTTCGACGCCGTTACGTTTACCACATCGGTGGAGGAATCACTCCCGCTTACGGAACCGTTTGCGGCAATGCTCACTGTCCTGTACACTCCGCCGGCCGAATCCATTCCGATGGTCGTGATGGCTTTGGAGGCACTTGTGAAACGAAAACGCAGATAACTTAAGATGTGCGTGGTAAGATCGCCAATTGTGGCCGTAGTCTGGTTGTCGGCCAGGACGATGGACGCCCCTTTGAGGATGTCGTGCTCCAGGGCGTCGGCAAGGCTGCCTCCACCCGCGGCGCTCAGATCCAGCGTGATAGTACCAGCCGACACACTCACAAAGCCTTTGTCTAGGGAAGTCTTGCTCACAGCATACGGGATATAAGTTCCCGCCACCACCGGGTCCGTGGAAGAAAAATCACCGGTAGTGGTTCCGACACCGCTGGTAAGGGTGAGCGTGATGGTGGTCCCGTCGTTCTTGATCAGGAAAATCTGGTCGCCCGTTTCCCAAGTAGCATCTATGGAGCCATAAGCGACCTTAGTCCCGATTTCTCCCGAGGCATCGGGATTCTTGGTCACCGCGGAAACGGTAAGCGTGATTTTGTCCCCGGTTTCATCTTGGACAGCAGAAGGTTGGGGGTCAAGTTGCTTTTGCGTGCATCCTGCAGCGATGGATACAAGTAGAATAAAGGCTGCGGAGAATAACAACTGTTTCATAATCTTACCAAATACTTCCATTATCAGCAGCATTACTTTCATCTACGCCGGCCCCAGACAGACTGGCGCCTTTCCCGCTGGCGTTCAGGATTCCATTTTCCATCTGGATTCCAAACACCTGTGTTTCAGGTGAAAAATAGGGTTCTTTCATTGTTGTCTTGACCATGGTTGGTGTGTTATTATTTTTATAAAGATATGGTGAGCGTCGATGATCCTCGTCCCGCCCTCACAAAACCTATGTCCCGATTTGTTAAATCATTCGGGAAGCGCTTCCGGCATACAGAAGGGTACAGGATCGGGGATGATATGCACGCTGCGAGGATATTTGTGGAAAAAAACTTATCTTTGCATCGAATTAATTCAGATAGATATGAATCTTAGAGACATCAAGAAAGACATCGAGTATGTGCTGGGCGCATTCATCGATGATTGCGGCGTATTTGCCACCATCAATGCCAAGGCATCGGACGAGGAGCTCGCCGGACTGTTCGAGGAAGCTGCTGACCTCTACAACGAGTTGAAGGACAAGGCCAACGCGAAGGTGGAAGGCAGCAAGAAGGCCTATTTCACCGCGCTGCGCAAGGAGGTCCTCGACAAGACCGACGCCCTGTACGAGAAGCTCAGCGAGGTTGTGAAGAAAGCCAAGGCTGAAGCATAAAGACACTCAAAAAGATCATGATGAGGGCGCCGGCGCGGCACCCTCTTTTTTTGATGATGGCGACGATGAGAAAGACGGCGATCCTCCTGCTATCGCTTGCGCTGGCTTTCACGGCTTCCGCGCAAACTCCTTCCCTGCGCACTACGGTGCGACAGATGCAGGGCAACGCGGCGCTGAAAGGGGCGACCTGGGGCGTACTGGCCGTGCGCCTGGGCGGAGACACCCTGGCCGCCTACAACGCCGACCGGCGCCTCATCCCTGCATCCAACGTCAAGGTCATCACGGCCGGCACCGCGCTGCACGCCCTCGGCGCCGACTGGCGTTTCCACACGGACCTGGCTTACAGCGGCCGAATCGTGGACGGGGTGCTCCAGGGCGACCTCTACATCATCGGCGGCGGAGACCCGACCACGGCGTCCAAGTATGACTGCGCCGTCCCGACGGAAGAACTGTTCACCCAGTGGAAGGAACTGATCGAGGGGGCCGGCATCCGCGCCATCGAGGGCACCGTCGTCGGCGACGGCCGCGGCTGGGGCGGAAGGGTCCCGTGCAAGGACTGGAGCGGCGAAGACCTGGGCTTCTACTACGGCGCCGCGCCGGGAGCCCTCAACTTCTATGAGAACGCCCAGGATTTTACCGTAGCCCCTTCCGACACGGTGGGCAACCCGGTCACGGTCACGCCTTTCTTCCCGGACTCCCCGTGGATGATCTTCAACCACGCCGCCGTCACCGGGCCCCAGGGCAGCGGCGACCAGCTGCTGTACGACGCCTCGAGCGCCGGCCCCTTCGGCCGGATGTACGGCAAGTTCGGCATCGACCGCAAGCCCAAGGTCGAGGAATGCATCAACCTCTTCCCCGAATACACCTGCGCCTATTATTTCCACAACTTCCTGGTGGAGCACGGACTGCCCGTCAGCAACGCCTTCGCGGAAATCAGTCCCTACGGCCTCATCCGGCGCGACATGTTCCTCTATGACGACGGCGAACGGGCGGCCACGATGCGGGAAATGACCCGCCTGGGCAGCACGGACTCTCCCCCGCTGATCCGCATCGTAGGGGAAATGATGAAGCGCAGCGACAATTTCTACGCGGAAGCCGTCCTGAAGGCCCTGGGCCAGGACACCTACGGCCGCGCGGTCCTGGATTCCGCCCTCCTGGCGGAAAAAAGGGTCCTGGGACAGCTGGGGATCAAGACGGACGGAGTGGTCCAGCTGCGTGACGGCAGCGGTCTGGCGCGCACCAACTACGTTTCCCCCGCCTTCTTCGTTCAGTTCCTGCGCACGATGGCCCGCCAGGCCGAATACCGGGACTTCCGGCAATGCTTCCCGCAGCCGGGCCAGGGCACGCTCGCGGCCCGCATGTCCAAAGCGGATCCCGCCCTGAAGAAAAGGGTGTATATGAAAAGCGGTTCGATGAACGGCGTGCGTTGCTTCTGCGGCTATGTCACGCCCGCTGACGGACGCAACGAGAATACGATCGTCTTCTCTCTAATGATCAACAACGCGACGGCCACGTCCGCCGCCCTCAATCCCGTCATCGACCAGCTCCTGACCGCTATTGCGAGTCAGTAGTCTTTGACTGCATACTGGTCACAAAACCAATCTTGGACCTTGGTTTATCAGTTTGTTTATCAGCATTCAGTTGTGCGATAGACTGGTTGATCAGCTCGATCTGCATGGCAGTTTCTTCATTGATTTCATTCTGGTCATGCAGGATGGCCTCGACATAATCATTTAGCCGGTCCACCTTCATTTCCAGTTTATCTATCTGCATTTGTTGCTCTGACAGTTCCGAAATCTGTTTTCGCATAGCCACGAAGGCACGCATAATGCGAATGTTGGCCAAAGCCGCTGTCTCAGAGGTCAGTACACTGCTAAGCATGGCTATGCCGGATGCTGTAAAAGCAAAGACAGTATACTTGCTATGCTGTCCTCGGCCTGGTTTTATGGTGCCATTTTGGCACCTTATAGATGAATATTCTTCAGCCGTCAACTCGAACATGAAGTCTTCCGGAAACCGAATACCATTTCTACGCACCTGCCTCTTGAGGTTTTTCGTCTCAACACCATACAACTCCGCAAGGTCGCTATCCAGCATTACCTGCTCTCCACGAATCAAGTGAATCTTGCTTTTTATGATATCATTTTCTTCCATAACTATATGAATTTTAATTACTTTCAATCAACTAACCCTTCCATGTAAACACAAAGCGAGCCAGGCACGATATAACCTAACTCGCTTTGCAGACTCGAAGTACTGCGGTGTACAGACTTGTTTGTAACATGCCCGCCGACGGGCACAAAAAACTCGACCAACTCCTGACCGCTATTGCGAGTCAGTAGCGAGTTTCTTCTCCCAGGCCCAGGCGGCGGCGAGGGTCTCTTCGACGGTGCGGGTGGCTTTCCAGCCAAGTTTCTCGTTCGCGAGGGTCGGATCGGCCCAGATCGCGGTGACGTCGCCGGGGCGGCGCGGGGCGAATTTCCAATTAAGCTTCAAGCCATTGACCTTCTCGAAAGCATTGACCAGCTCCAGCACGGAGACGGGACGGCCGGTGCCGACGTTATAGATCTCGTAGGGCTGCTCCATCTTGCCGTCCAGCATGCGCGCCACGGCGCAGACGTGCGCCCGCGCCAGGTCCACGATGTCGATGTAATCCCGCTGGCAGGTGCCGTCGGGGGTCGGGTAGTCGTTGCCGAAAATCGACAGGCATTCCCGCTTGCCGATCGCGGTCTGGGTGATGAAGGGCACCAGGTTGTTGGGCACGCCGCGGGGTAGTTCGCCGATCAGGGCCGAAGGATGCGCGCCGATGGGGTTGAAATAGCGCAGGGCGATACCCTTGAGGCCCGGATACGCCTTCACGCTGTCGCGCAGGATATCCTCGCAGATCTGCTTGGTGTTGCCGTAGGGAGAAGTGGCCGGCTGACGGGGCGACTGCTCGGTCACGGGCAATTGGTCCGTCTCGCCGTACACCGTCGCCGAAGAAGAGAACAGCACATTGCAGCCCTTCTCCCGGGCCACTTCCAGCAGGTTCAGGAAGCTCAGCAGGTTGTTCTTATAGTACTTGACCGGCTCGGCAACGGACTCGCCAACCGCCTTGTACGCAGCGAAATGGATCACCGCATCGATCTGATAATCAGCGAAAAGCTTCTCGACGGAAGCCAGGTCGCAGAAGTCCATCTCGACCAGCGGGGGACGCTTCCCGAGGATCTTGCACACACCCTCGTAGCAGGTCTTGTCGCAGTTGGAGAAATTGTCCGCCACGACCACGTCATAGCCCGCCTGCACGAGCTCGACCGTCACGTGACTCCCGATGAATCCGGCGCCGCCGGAAACCAGCACTTGCTTTGCCATATCTTATTTGAATAAACTCTTGACCAGGGCGGGCACATCCGCCACCTTGACGACCTGGATCCCGGCCGGGGCCTTCTGTTCCAGGGAAGAAAAAGCGGAAACGAAGATGCGGCG
>JAEEGH010003766.1_pt1 | contig 39495 bp, 22 predicted proteins | sample 9134181 | NCBI WGS metagenome assembly JAEEGH01 (sample SAMN16246544, study PRJNA631951) | gut metagenome | biome: gut microbiome; feature: rumen; material: DP-attached | host: Bos | place: Iran: Karaj | collected 2018-10 | reverse complement strand
CCAAAGGGGACAGACTGTAAATCTGCTGCAAATTGCTTCGGTGGTTCGAATCCACCACCGCCCATCTTTTTTAATATCGCGGGATGGAGCAGTCTGGAAGCTCGCCGGGCTCATAACCCGGAGGTCGATGGTTCAAATCCATCTCCCGCAACTCAGTGACTTCCTTTGGTTGTTGCTTGTGCCCAGATAGCTCAGTTGGTAGAGCAGAGGACTGAAAATCCTCGTGTCGTTGGTTCGATTCCGACTCTGGGCACTATTTTTTTACCCTCTAGGAGAAATTCCTAGAGGTTTTTTTATGCTCTAAAAAGGTTGCTAGATTATTAACTGCTTGTTAAAATGTGTAAAGATTTAAGGAGGTATTACTTATGAAAATAGTTTTTTTAGACAGAAAATCAATTGGTGAAGATATAGATTTAAAATCCTTTGAAGACTTTGGTGAAGTCATTACCTATGATTATTCAAGTGTTGAAGAGGCTGCTATTAGAACAAAGGATGCCGATATTATCGTTTTAAATAAAGTTCCAGTTAATGAAAAGACAATTGGAAATGCGCAAAATTTAAAGCTAGTATGCGTTACCGCAACAGGAACTAATAATTTAGATAAGGAATATTTAGCAGCAAAAGGTATAGAATGGCGAAATGTTGCAGGCTATTCAACAGAAGCTGTAGCACAGCACACATTAGCATTGTTATTTTATTTATATGAGCATTTAAGCTACTATGACAATTATGTAAAGAGCGAGAAATATGTAAATGATACCTTATTTACACATTTTGATATGCACTTTAATGAGATTAATGGAAAGACATGGGGAATTATTGGCTTAGGAGCAATTGGAAAAAGAGTAGCAGAAATTGCAACATGCCTTGGTGCAAATGTAATTTACTATTCTACAAGCGGTAATAATCACGATTCTGAATATAAAGAAGTTGATTTTGATACATTGCTTGCTACTTCGGACGTTATCTCTATTCATGCTCCACTTAATGAAAATACATTAAATATGATTGATAAAGTGGCATTAAATAAAATGAAAAAGAATGCTATTTTAATAAATGTTGGTCGCGGTCCTATAATAAATGAGCAGGATTTAGCAGATGCTTTAAATAATAATGTAATTGCTGGTGCAGGACTTGATGTACTTGATGTTGAGCCTATGAGTGAAACTAATCCACTTAGAGGAATTAAGGATAGTAATAAGCTAATAATAACACCACATATTGCCTGGGCTGCTGTTGAAGCTCGTCAGAGACTTATGGAAATAATTCATCAGCAAATAAAAGATTTTTTACACTAATAGGTAAAAAAATAGAAGACACTAATGATCGAAAAGATAGATAATTTTATGGTGTCGATTACAATTGGCGCTTGGATATTGAAAACAGACTAAAAAATGTCATCCTATTGCATACTTAGTTGAAACGTGATACCATGGATTTGCACGCGCATATAAGGTGTGCAAAGGAGAGGTGTTATGTTTATAGGACGTAAGAACGAGTTAGAAAAGCTTAATAGTTTTTATGATGGGGAAGCAGCTTCTGTAGCTGTAGTTTCTGGTCAGATTGGTATTGGCAAAACTACCTTGCTTCAAGAGTTTGCAAAAGAGAAAAATGCATTATTCTTTGATGCATATGAGACCACAGCAAAGCATCAGCTAGAGCGTATTTCGCAGATAATTGGAAGCAAAAAAACGCTTACAGCAGAAGGTGTCTGTGGTGAAATTTCTAAGAGAGCTGCAAAAGAAAAGCAGCTTATCATCATTGATCAATATCCAAATATTGTTAAGGCAGATCCTGATTTTGAAAAGACTTTACACAAGTATTTTGAAGAAGAGTGGAAGGATTTACCTGTTAAATTAATACTTTGCTCTGATGCCTTTATGTTAGTTGAAAAATACATCAAAGGTAAAAAGGCAGTTTGGACCAAGGATATTTCCTTGGATTTAGTTATTGAGCCTTTGGGATTCTACGAGTCATGCTTATTCTTTGCAGATTCTAGCCCTAAGGAAGCAGCGTTCTTGTATGGTATTACAGGTGGTATACCATATAATTTGGTTAGAGTTGCTAATATGCTGGGAGTAGATGGTTTCCAGGAGTATGGGCTTGTTTCTATACCTGAGGAAGACAGAATCAAGGCCATTACTACAAAGCTATTTTTGGACAAAAAGACAAAGGTTGGATTAAATCCTGAGGCAGTTATGTCTACAGAGCTTAGAGAATTGGCATATTACAATTACATGCTTACAGCTCTTGCTAAGGGATTAAACCGAGTAAATCAGATTTCTGCTGAGGTTGAAAAACCAAAGGATGTTGTAGTGCCTTACCTTAATTCACTTATGACAATAGGTGTATGCAAGAAGGATACTGCGATTACAGAAATCACAAATAGAAAAAAAACCAGATATTCAATAGTTAATACTAGTACTTTGTTCTGGTACAAATATATCGTGCCTAATTATGAGAAATATGTGGAAGGCGATATTGCAGGACTTTGGGATGCTTTATATTCAAACATAGACGAATATATGAAAACCGTATTTATCAAAATATGTGGTGAGTATCTTGCTGATAAAAGCGAGAAAAACCAGTTACCATTTACTGTAGAGCAGATAGGAAACTGGTGGGTTAATGACGATGAGGCAGGAACAACAGACGGTTTTGATTTAGTTTCCCTTGGAAAATGCGATGAGAAGCCTGCTACTATATTTGCACAATGCTACTACACTCATGAACCTATTGAGGTTGCCCAGTTAAAAACACTTATCGAAAAGACAAAGCAGTTGCACAGACAGGGCGATGCATTCTATTTAGTATTCTCAAATGCAGGTTTCCATGAGAATGCAATTACAATTTCTTCAGCAATCAAAAATATTATGCTTATCAATTTGGATGAAATAAGGTAAAATATTTTAGGTTAGATTAAAGTAAAAACTTTTAGGAGGAGAAAAATGACTAATCAAGAGCTAAAGAAAACAGCTACTGAGGTTCGCAAGGGCATCATTGAAGGTGTTCATGCAGCTAAAGCTGGACATCCAGGCGGATCATTATCAGCAACAGAGGTATTTACATATCTTTATTTTGAAGAAATGAATATTGATCCTAAGAATCCAAAGAAGGAAGACAGAGATAGATTTGTTCTTTCAAAGGGACATACAGCACCAGGTCTTTACTCTACACTTGCACAGAGAGGATTCTTCCCAGTAGAAGATTTAAAGACACTTCGTCATATTGGATCTCATCTTCAGGGACATCCATGTGTACAGCACACACCAGGTATTGACGCTTCATCTGGTTCACTTGGACAGGGTATTTCAGTTGCAGTTGGTATGGCTCTTTCTGCAAAGCTTTCAAACGAGAGCTATAGAGTATATACACTTCTTGGTGATGGTGAGATCCAGGAAGGTCAGGTATGGGAAGCAGCTATGTTTGCTGCAGCAAAGAAGCTTGACAATCTTTGCGTAATCGTTGATAACAATGGACTTCAGATTGATGGACGCATCGAGGATGTTAACAGCCCATATCCAATCCCTGACAAGTTCAGAGCATTTAACTTCCACGTAGTAGAAGTTGCAGATGGTAACGATTTCGACCAGCTTAGAGCTGCATTTGACGAGGCAAAGGCTACAAAGGGTCAGCCTACAGCTATCGTAATGAAGACAGTTAAGGGCAAGGGCGTTTCATTTATGGAGAATCAGGTAGGATGGCATGGAAAAGCTCCTAACGATGAGGAATACGCAATTGCAATGGAAGAATTGAGAAAGGCTGGTGAGTAAGAATGGCAGACGTAAAGAAAATCGCAACTCGTGAGAGCTACGGAAATGCTCTTGTTGCTTTAGGTGAGAAATATGATAACCTTGTAGTTTTAGATGCAGACCTTGCAGAGGCTACAAAGACAGGTATTTTTAAGAAGGCATTCCCAGAGCGTCACATCGACTGTGGTATTGCAGAGTCAAACATGGTAGGTATCGCAGCAGGACTTGCTAGCACAGGAAAGGTACCATTCTGCTCTTCATTTGCAATGTTCGCAGCAGGACGTGCATTCGAGCAGGTACGTAACTCAGTTGGTTACCCACACCTTAATGTAAAAATTGGTGCTACTCACGCTGGTATTTCAGTAGGTGAGGATGGTGCTTCACATCAGTGTAACGAGGATATCGCACTTATGCGTACAATCCCAGGTATGACAATCATCAACCCTTCAGATGATGTAGAAGCAAAGGCTGCAGTAGAGGCAGCATACAAGATGGAAGGCCCAGTTTACCTTCGTTTTGGACGTCTTGCAGTACCTGTAATCAACGACAGACCTGATTACAAGTTTGAAATTGGCAAGGGTGTTGTTCTCAAGGAGGGCAAGGACCTTACAATTATTGCTACAGGACTTGAAGTAAACGAGTCACTTGAGGCAGCTAAGAAGCTTGCAGAGGATGGAATCGATGCAGAGGTAATCAACATCCACACAATCAAGCCTATCGATGCTGACCTTATCGTAAAGAGCGCATCAAAGACTGGCAAAGTGGTAACAGTTGAGGAGCACTCAATCATCGGTGGTCTTGGTGGAGCCGTAGCAGAAGTTCTCTCAGAGAAGTGCCCAACAAAGATGCTTCGCATCGGAGTTCGTGACACATTCGGAGAGTCAGGCCCAGCCGTAAAGCTTCTTGAGAAGTACGAGCTCGACGCTGCAGGCATCTACAAGCAGATCAAAGCTTTCGTATAAGCATAAACCTAGAATTATCCAGCCCAGGAGCGAGTCTCCTGGGCTTTTTCTATGCCTAAAAGTAAGCAGCTTCCGGCCCATCTTGGCATCAAAAGGTTAGTGCTGGAAAAGCTAGCTAAGCTGGGCCGGAAAAAGAAAAAAGGGCATAGAAAAAGCCCACCATGTAGAAGGTGGGCTGGATAAAGCATATATGCATTGGTGAGCTGGCAGGCGGTAAGCTCTGTGGTATCTATGTCACACATATATAACTGAGCTGGTAGCTATCAAGCTCTGAGTGTTGCTAAGCGAGACATTTTAGTCGAGCGAGGCAATATCTCAGGTTTGAGAGCGTAACCAGCGGACTATATAAACTTGTATATTGTTGTTGAGTGAGCTTTGACGCCTGCTTTTGCGATTGGCTGCTCAAATGTAGGTACGTTGATGGCATTTGGGAAGTACTGTGACTCGAAGCAAACGCCGTAGCGCTTGTCGTAAGGTACGTTACCTTTGCCGATTTGTGATGGATCAAGGTAATTGCCAGCATAAAGCTGTACGCCAGGTAAGTCTGTGTAAACTTCCATTTTTCTGCCGCTTTCAGGATCCTCAAGTGTGCAAGATGGAGCGTCTAGAGTGTGCTTGTTGAGGCAGTAGTTGTGGTCGAAACCGCCTGCCCAGTTGAGCTGATCATAGTCTGCATCAGTGTCGCGGCTTAAAGGCTTTGGAGTTGTGAAATCCATTGGAGTGCCTTTGACTTCGCGGCATTCACCGTGAGGGATAGACTCAGAATCAGTATGAGTGTACTTGTCTGCATCAATCCATACGATGTGGTTCATAACAGAGCCAGTGTCGTGTCCGTTTAAGTTGAAGTAGCTGTGGTTAGTTGGGTTGAAAATTGTATCAACATCTGAGACACCTGAATAATCAAGGCGAAGTGAATTGTCCTCACCAAGAGTGTATGTGATGGTAATGTCCATTTCACCAGGGAAACCGCATTCCATGTCAGCCTTGTGGCAAGTGAATGTAATGTGGCTGTCATCAACAGATTCTACATCCCAGATGCGTTTGTGCATTGGATTGAAGCCCGAGTGAAGGTTGTTCTTTCCGTCGTTTGCATCAAGCTTGTATTCTACGCCATTGAGAGTGAATTTGCTGTCACCGATACGATTGCCGTTAGGGCAGATGCAGCAGCCAAAGCCTGGTCCATTTACAAAGTAGTCTTCTAGTTTTTCGTATCCAAGAACAACATCTGAAAGAATGCCCTCTGAATCTGGAACCCAAAGCTCAAGTAAATTACAGCCGAAATTCATGATTTTAGCTTGCATACCATTGCTGTTAATAAGTGTGTATGCAACGATGTCTTCGCCATTTTTTGTGACGCCAAGTTTTTCTTTTTCCACGTTAAAACCTCCCTAAAATAAACTATTTTTATGATAAATATTAATGTTTATAAATACAAGATTTTCGGTGGATTTAAGCAATAATTCTATTTAAAAATGTAAAGGAAATGACATATGGTTTGTTAACTATTAGTGAAAAGTGTCAATTATCTTGTTTATGTATTTTAGAATGATTACAATAAAATTATGAGTGAAACTGCGAAAAAACGTAGAAAAATCGATAAAAAGATTCTACGACTAATCAAATTTCAAATCGTTTTATTACTCATTATTGTTGCTGGAATTACGTATTACTATGCTAGTGGCTATGCTGCAGAGGTCTCTGCTCTTAAATCAGAGGCCATTTCTCTTGTTAAGCACTCTACTGTGGATACATTCAAGCAGATACAAACTAGCGAAGTTTACGACGCAGACGGCAACACTATTTCTGTGCTCAAGGGTGAGAAGGATGTCTATTATATTACCTTTGATGATATTCCAAGTTATGCAATTCAGGCATTGATTTCCATAGAAGATAAGAAATTTTTTAAACATAGCGGAGTGGATTATAAGGCAATAATTCGCGCCATGTACACAACTGTAAGAGAAGGTGAGGTTACTCAGGGTGGTAGTACCATAACCCAGCAGCTGGCCAGAACGATTTTCCTTAGTAATGAGAAAACCTGGCAGAGAAAAGTTGAGGAGATTTATATTGCCTCCGAGCTGGAAAAAAAGTATTCAAAGGAGCAAATTTTAGAGTTTTATTTAAATAATGTTTATTTTGCCAACGGCTATTATGGCATCGAGGCTGCGGCTAAGGGGTATTTCAGTAGGGATGTAAAGGATTTGAGCCTGTCCGAGGTTTGCTATTTGATTGCGATTCCAAACAGTCCAACCTATTACGATCCTGTGCTTAATCCTCAGAATACAATCACGAGAAGAAATCTGATTCTCAAGGCAATGCTAGATGATGGGGCCATTCAGGAGAGTACCTATAATGAAGCAATAAGTGAAAAGATTACCCTAACGAGACCTGATTCTGTTAAGAATAACTACGTGGAAACCTACGTATACTACTGTGCTACAAGGGCGCTGATGCAGAGAAATGGATTCATTTTTTTGAATGGATTTTCAACAGATGAAGCCAAGGCTGCCTATGAAAAAAACTACGAGGAAGCCTATAACACCTGGAATGCCAGCCTTTTTACTGCAGGCTATCGAATATATACATCGATTGATATGGATATGCAGCAGGAGTTGCAGGATTCTATTGATACACATTTGGCGGAATTTACGGATGTTAGTGAGGAAGGTATATATGCCCTGCAATCAGCAGCAGTTTGCATTGATAATGAAACGGGAATGACAGTGGCCATAGTAGGCGGCCGCAGTCAAGATGTTTCAGGCTACACATTAAATAGAGCTTACCAAAGCTTTAGGCAGCCAGGCAGTTCAATAAAGCCGTTGCTGGTGTACACTCCTGCCATAGAGTTGGGATATACTCCGGATACAATTGTGGTGGATGAACCAATAGAGGATGGGCCGGAAAATGCATCAGGCACATATTCCGGGGAAATTACCTTGCGGGAAGCTGTAGCCAAATCAAAAAATACAATTGCATGGCAGCTGTATGAAGAGGTTACCCCACAAAAGGGCATGGATTATTTGATAAATCTGGGATTTAGTCATATTGAAGATGCGGATTATGGAATGGCAGCAGCTCTTGGTGGATTTACAGTGGGAGTCAGTCCACTGGAGATGGCAAAGGGGTATGCAACAATCTGTAATGATGGTTATTTGAGGAGTCCATCTTGCATTACAAAGATTACTGATTCCGAAGGGAATATCATATATGAGCCTCAGGAAGAAGAAGTGCAAGTTTATAAAGAAAATGCTGCACGTACAATGACAGATATGCTACAATCGGTAGTGACTGACGGCACAGCAAAGGGTATCGATATGGGTGATATGCCTTGTGCCGGCAAGACTGGTACTACAAATAGTAATAGAGATGGTTGGTTTGTAGGATACACAAAATATTATACAACCAGCGTTTGGGTGGGGTATGACCAACCAAAGCAGGTTCCAGGATTGACGGGATCGTCTTATCCAGCGGAGATTTGGCAGGATTATATGTTAAAGATACATGAGAATCTTGTGCCTGCTGATTTCATGAAGCCTATTGAATATATGGGAACAGAGGAGCAGGAAGCTTTACCAGAATTTGAGGAAAATGAAGGGGAGCCATCTGAGGAAAATGAGGGTGAACTTTTAGAGCCAGAGGGACCGTTCGACGAAGAAAATCCAGGTGAGGAGCAGGAAAATGCCGATTACCAGATTATCACCCAGACATTTGAAGGTACAGAGATTCCACCGGGAACAATTCCTGACAATGCAACAGATATTCAAATTACTACGACAACAGAAGAACCAGTGGAAAATACAACTTACTAGATAAGTAGAGGAGAGAAAGAAATGGCAAACTATGGATTTGGTTTGGACTTAGGCGGCACAACATGCAAGTGCGGCTTGTTCACAACTGCAGGAGAATTAGTAGAAAAATGGGAGGTGCCTACTGACACATCTAACGGCGGAGCAAATATTCTCAAGAATTTAGCTCAGGCTGTTCTTACAAAGATGGAAGAAAAGGGAATTACAGCAGATGATGTTTCTGGTGTTGGAATCGGAATTCCTGGTCCTGTATCAGAGGACGGTGTTGTTAATCGTTGCGTTAACCTCGGCTGGGGCGTATTTAATGTAGAAAAAGAGTTTTCTGAGTGCCTTGGCGGTATGAAGGTAAAGGTTGGTAACGATGCAAACGTTGCAGCCCTTGGTGAAGCATGGATGGGTGCAGCTAAGGATTTTAGCAGCTCTGTTATGGTGACACTTGGTACAGGCGTTGGTGGTGGAGTTATCATTAACGACAAGATTATTACTGGTGCAACAGGTGCAGCAGGTGAGATAGGACACATCAGAGTTAATTATACAGAAGAAAAGGCATGCGGATGTGGTAACAAAGGATGCTTAGAGCAGTATTGTTCAGCAACTGGAATCGCTAGACTTGCAAAGATTCGCCTTGAGAAAAACGATGACTCTACACCATTGAGAAACGTAGAGCAGCTTGATGCAAAGGCAGTATTTGATGAAGCTAAGAAGGGTGATAAGGTTGCAGTAGAAATTGCAGAGCAGGCTATGGAGTACCTTGCACAGGGTCTTCAGGTTATCTCAGCAGTAGTAAACCCTGAGGCATTCGTTATTGGTGGCGGTGTATCAAAGGCTGGTCAGTACCTCATCGACCTTGCACAGGAGAGCTTTAAAAAGATTACTTTTCACGGTTGTGCAGATACAAAGATTACACTTGCTACATTAGGAAATGATGCAGGTATGTACGGCTCAATGCGCATGATTCTTTAATAAACGATGGTGAAAAATCGTTGAAATAAAAACTGATGCATAAGAAAATAATATTGTGCATAACAAAAAAGACTTGTAGCTATCAAGCTCTTAGGGTTACTCAAGCTTCACATGTTAGTGAAGCGGAGTGACCCTAAGGCTTGAGAGCGTAACAAGTCTTTTATTATTCTAATATTAAATTTAGACATAAATTGCCTATATTAAAAGAATCAGCACATATGCTACGTAACTGTAGACTACGATTATTTTTTAATAATTCCTGCGTATCCACGCTCAACAATCTTTGATGCCTCGGCTGTAAGTGTATCGAAATCGATTTTCTTGCCTCCTTTGAGCCAGTCGCGGTAAATGTATGTAATTGAAATTGTGTATGAACGTACAATTGAAGGATACTCTGTTCTCTCGAAGAACTTTGCAAACGGAGCACTTCTAAGTACGGCCTCTGTTACAGACTCATAGAAGAAAGCATAGTGATCGTCGCAGAGGAGCTTCTGCTGAACATCATTACAAGACTCTAAGTAAGCATAGAAGTTCTTGATACAACCTGGAAGGTCAAATGCCTCAGCATAATCACCGATGCTCTCGAGGATATCTGATACGATTTCCTCTTCGATTTCTGCAACTAAATCATCAAGTGATGAATAGTGAAGGTAAAATGTTTTTCTATTTATGCCAGCTCTGTCGGTAAGTTCTGTTATTGAAATTTCATTATAATTCTTTTCAAGAACAAGTTCGAAAAAAGATTTTCTGATAGATGTTAGAGTTCTTCTTACACGTAAATCTTTACTTCTTTCTCTCATAAAAATACTCCTTTATATAATTATTTAACTCAAATACCCCTTGTAAGTGTGGAAAAAACCACAAATACGAGAGTAACATATTCCCCGTCTCTTTGTCTACTATACCACGGAAAAATGTCCACGAGGAATTTTTAATACTTTTTTTATAGATTTTTTGTTGATTGGACACAATTAAGGTTGTATAATACATTTTGTCCGAAAGCGAACTGTTCGGAATCGGAATATTCAAAACCGAACAATCTAAGGATATTGTGTAAAAAACACACGGGAAGGAGAGACATGATAGAAAAAGAATTCGATGGAAGGGTACATTTAGGATTTCTTTTAGATTGCGTAGCCAGAGAGACTAGAAATGCCGTTAATCGAGGTGTTATCGAGACCAATGACGGACAGTGCAATATGAAATATGGATGGTTACTTGGTTTTCTCCAGAGACAGAAGGACCCTGTTTTCCAAAAGGATTTGGAGAAGATATTTCATTTTCCAAAATCAACTCTTGCAGATATGATTCAGTATTTGGAAAAGAGTGGATATATAGCAAAGGTTTCAGTTGATACCGATGCCAGAAAAAAGCAGATTGTTGTTACCGAAAAGGGGCAGAAATTCACTGAATTGGCTGAGTCTCAGATTATGGCGGTAGACGACTACATTTCTCAAGATATTCCACCGGAGCACATTGAGATATTGCTACAGGTTCTTGAGAAAATGCGTGAAAATGCTAAAAACTACAAATCGTATATAGAATTAAAGAAGGAGGATTAGAATTTGGTTAAGAGAATTCTACAGGAAATCAAAGAATACAAAGCAGCTACTTTAGTTACTCCTGTATTTATGATTCTCGAGGTTGCAATGGAAATGGTTATTCCGCTTCTCATCGCTGATTTGGTTGACAAGGGAGTGGAGCAAGGCAACATGAGCGAGATTTACCGCATTGGTGGATACATGCTCATCTGTGCAGTCATTGGACTTTTTGGTGGAATCATGGGAGCTGTTTATGGCAGCAAGGCATCAGCCGGTTTGGCTAAGAATTTGAGAAAGGGTATGTTTGAAAACATCCAGACCTTCTCATTCGAAAACATCGACAAGTATTCCACAGCAGGACTTGTTACACGTCTTACAACAGACGTTACTAACGTGCAGAACGCATTTATCATGGTTCTTAGAATGGGCTTCAGAGCCCCAGTTACTGTTATCGTTGCCATGATACTTTCTTTCAAAATCAATGGTCGCATTGCTTCGAATTTCTTTATTGCAATGTGCATCATTCTTGGATTTATGACTTTTGTACTTTTCAAAACAAGACCACTTTTTGAGACACTTATGAAAAAGTACGATGAGTTGAATGCTTCTGTTCAGGAAAATGTTACAGGTATCAGAGTCGTTAAGGCATATGTTCGTGAAGCATTTGAAAAGACAAAGTTCATCAACGGTAGCCAGGGTATTTACAAGGCTGCAACAACCGCAGAAAAGATGATTGCATTTACAATGCCAATGATGAGTTTGGTTGTATATGTTTGCATCATCCTTATCAGCTGGTTTGGTGCGCACTTTATCGTTATTGATGGCACACTTACAACAGGTGAGCTTGTATCGTTATTCTCTTACTGCATGAACATTCTTATGTCACTTATGTTCTTCGCAATGATTTTCATTATGGTTACTATGTCAGTGGCCAGCATGAAACGTATTTATGAAGTTCTTGAAGAGAAGACTACTATTACAAACGGCGAAAATCCAGTATACGAAGTACCTGACGGCTCAATTGAGTTTAAGGATGTTGTTTTCGGATACAATAAAACAGCTGAGAGACCAGTTCTTGATCACATTAATCTTACTATTAATTCTGGTGAGACAATTGGTGTTTTAGGTGGCACAGGTTCAGCAAAATCAACACTTGTTTCAATGATTTCACGTCTTTACGATGTAAACGAGGGCGAGGTTTTAGTTGGTGGCATCAATGTAAAGGATTACGATGTGGAGACTATTCGTAATCAGGTAGCAGTTGTGCTTCAGAACAATGTTCTTTTCTCTGGAACAATTGCAGAGAACCTTCGCTGGGGAGACAAGAATGCTACAGATGAAGAGGTTAAGCGTGCAGCCAAGCTCGCTTGCGCAGACGAATTCATCGAGAATTTCCCAGATGGATACAACACACACATCGAGCAGGGTGGTACCAACGTATCAGGTGGACAGCGCCAGAGACTTTGTATTGCCAGAGCCCTTCTTAAGAAGCCAAAGATTCTTATTTTGGATGACTCAACATCGGCAGTAGATACAGCTACAGACGCTAGTATCCGTCGTGCCTTCCGTGAGGAGATTCCGGGCACAACAAAGCTTATCATTGCCCAGCGTATTTCATCTGTTATGGATGCTGACAGAATCATCGTCATGGATGATGGTAAGGTCAACGACTTCGGAACACACGAAGAATTGATGGCTAGAAATGAGATTTACAAAGAGATTTACGAGCAGCAGACAGGAGCCGGCAGCGCCGACTTTGACAAGGCTCAGGAAGGAGGCGAGGACTAATGCCTAGAGGACCACAACCAGGATCAGTACCTAAACTGACCAAGGAACAAAAGGCCGCAAGACGTGGAGTTCTCGGCCGACTTGTTAAATATGTTGGAAGTAGATATCCAGTACAGCTGGTACTTGTAATAATCTGCATTTTCGTATCAGTAATCTGCAATGCAAAGGGAACAGCCTTTATGCAGCAGCTGATTGATGTATACATTTTACCTATGATTGAAAGTGGCAGCACAGATTTTGGACCACTTTTAGATGGCATCAAGACATTAATTGTCTACTATGCAGTAGGTATTATCACAATGTTCTCATACAACTGGATAATGATTTTCGTTGCCCAGGGCTCACTTAGAGATTTGAGAAATGAGATGTTTGAGAAGATGGAGGATTTACCAATCCGCTACTTTGATACACATGCACACGGCGATATCATGTCAATTTACACAAATGATATTGATACACTTCGCCAGATGATTTCACAGAGTTTTCCACAGATGTTTAACAGTGCAATCACAATCGTGACAGTATTTGTTTACATGCTGATGATGTCACCTACTCTTACTGGTGTCACAATTGCAATGATTCTCGTGATTGTGTTCACCACAAAGGCACTTGCTGGCACATCGGGAAGATATTTCCGCAAGCAGCAACAGGCTCTCGGTGCAGTAAACGGCAACATCGAGGAAATCATGAATGGACAGAAGGTTGTTAAGGTTTTCTGCCATGAAGATGAGGTAATGGAGAAGTTCAACGAGCTGAACGAGGAGCTTTACAACAACGCTTACCGCGCAAACAGACTGGCAAACTCGCTAGGTCCTGTAAACGCACAGCTTGGTAATGTGAACTACGTTATTTGTGCAGTGGTGGGTGGTACACTTGCTCTTAACGGCTGGACAGGTCTTACACTTGGAGCGCTTGTTTCATTCCTCCAGTTTACACGATCATTTATTATGCCAATCATGCAGGTTTCACAGCAATTCCAGTCAATTGTACTTGCTATGGCAGGAGCTGAGCGAGTATTTACCCTCATTGATGAGGAGCCTGAGACAGACGAAGGCTACGTAATGCTTGTTAACGCTAAGGAAGAAAATGGTGAGATTGTCGAGTGCAAAGAGCGCACAGGTATGTGGGCATGGAAGCATTTCCACAAGGCAGAGGGCACCACAACTTATCAGAAGCTTGAAGGAGATATTGTTTTTGATGATGTTGATTTTGCATACAATCCAGACAAGACAGTTCTTCACAACATAAAGCTTTTTGCTACACCAGGTCAGAAGATTGCATTTGTTGGTGCAACTGGCGCAGGAAAAACTACAATCACTAATCTGATTAACAGATTTTACGATATTGCTGATGGAAAAATCCGTTACGATGGAATCAACATCAACAAGATAAAGAAGGCGGATTTACGTCGTTCACTTGGTATCGTTTTGCAGGATACTCATTTGTTTACAGGCACAATTGCTGATAACATCCGTTATGGAAAGCTTGACGCCACTGAAGAAGAAGTTATTGCAGCAGCAAAGCTTGCTAATGCTGATGGATTTATCCGCAGATTGCCACAGGGTTATGACACTGTAATCTCTGGTGACGGCGGCAACCTTTCACAGGGCCAGCGCCAGCTACTTGCAATCGCCAGAGCTGCAATCGCAGATCCACCAGTACTAATCCTCGACGAGGCTACATCATCAATCGATACTCGTACCGAGAAAATCGTTCAGGACGGTATGGACAAGCTCATGCACGGCCGTACAACATTTGTAATTGCCCACAGACTTTCAACTATCCGCAACTCAGACTGCATCATGGTTCTTGACCAAGGACGCATTATCGAGCGTGGTAGCCACGATGAACTCATCACCGAGGGCGGTAAGTACTATCAGTTGTATACAGGCAAGATTCAGAATGCTTAGCTTTTAGTTTTTCATCAGAAAAACTAAAAGCGTAAATACCATGAAAATAGGTTTATCTATTTTCATGTCCTGCGTAGCAGGATTCATGTGGGCAATTCATTAATGCCCACATGAAGTCAGGACATATAAGGTGGGACCCTGTATGCCACAGCGCGCCCATCGCGAAGCGATTTTAAATGGGCGCTGCTTTCCCGAAAGAGGGCAATTCATTAATGCCCACATGAAGTTAGAACATATAGGAGGGACCCACGTAGTGGGGAGAACCTGCTTCCATATCCCATCACAGTTTAGGCTGTGGTGGGATTTTTTATTGTAATAGTGTTGAAGGGGCATATTTATTTAGAATGTTGTTTGATGAAAAACTGGAATCGTAACTACCATGAAAATAGATTTATCTATTTTCATGTCCTGCGAAGCAGGATTCTTGCTGACAATTTCATTGGTTAGTCAGCAAGAAGTCATATTTTCTACTTGACAAGTCGGAAATTGCACGTTATATTAGACAACGAGTTTTGAAAGATTTGTTCTAATATAACAATCTTATTTATGGGTTCATTATCTGTGGACCTAAAATCCCATTATAACTTGAATATGAATTGAATCACTGTGAATATATGCCCTAGTACGCCTTTAAATAGTACTGGGGCAAATGGGCTTTTTGCTTGCAGGAAATAGTCAGCGCCAGCAAGCGATAGGAAAGTAGCAGAGATTCTATCAATCGTATGAAGAGTATTTATTTGAAATTTATTATTTTAGATCTAAGAAAACAGGAATTTGGCATAACGTAGGTGTGGAGTAAGGGGCTGCAACACGCGGATATAGGAATAGAGGAGAGTTTCGTGTCATTATGGGCTGTAGAGAGGCCTGAGGACACGAAGGAGTAGAGAAAATGCAGAGATTCGTGTCAGCAGAGCGGGGAGAAGACACGAAGGAGCTGAGAAAATGCAGAGATTCGTGTCAATGGAGCGGGCATAGGACACGAAGGAGTAGTCAAAATGCAGAGATTCGTGTCGGCAGAGCGGGCATAGGGCACGAAGAAGTGGAGAAAATGCAGAGATTCGTGTCAGCAGAGCGGGGAGAAGACACGAAGGAGTAGTCAAAGTGCTGAGATTCGTGTCAGTGGAGCGGGCATAGGACACGAAGAAGTGGAGAAAATGCAGATATACGTGTCAGCAGAGCGGGGAGAAGACACGAAGGAGTAGAGAAAATGCAGAGATTCGTGTCAATGGAGCGGGCATAGGACACGAAGAAGTGGAGAAAATGTAGAGATTCGTGTAAATGGAGAGCACAGCAGACACGAAGAGGTAGAGAAAGAGAAGGAAATGGTGTTTGCGGAAGAAGAGTAAGGCGCGAAATCAAGCGGAAATGTGAAATTACGTGTTTATAAAAGAGGAGTAGGAGAATATGAAAAAATATTACGAGAAACTTGAGAATATAAAACTGATATTGGCGAAACTAGAGAAGTTAATGATTGACAAATCAGAGGATATTGACGGTACAATCAGTTTTTCCAAGAGAAAAAACGGTTATCAATACTACATTTATCATTCTGATAAAAGCCGTACTTACATTAAGAAAACTGATTTAGATGTTATAAAAAACATGGCGCAGCAAGAGTATTATAGAAATTTAAAAGATGAGCTGGAAAAGCAAAAAAAGCAATTAGAGCAATTCCTTGATAATTATCATGAGCTCGCCTTGAAAGAGGTATATGAGAATAGAAGTTATGCCAAAAGAATTTTGATCGAGCCATTAATTCTGCCGGATGAACAGTATATAGAGCAGTGGTTGCAGCAGCATCCAGGAAACCAAAATCCATTTCCCGAGAAAGGTAAGTACAAAACGGAGCGCGGAGAGTATGTGCGGTCGAAATCAGAAAAAATATTGGCAGATTTGTTCTATAAGTACAATATACCCTATCAGTATGAGCCGGAGATAAAACTAAAAAATGGTAAAACAATATATCCGGATTTTGTTTTGTTAAATGTAAAAGAACGCAAGACTATTTACTGGGAGCATTTGGGATTGGCTTCAGACTCAGATTATGCAAGTAAAAACCTAGAGAAGCTTAATATGTACGAGAAAAATGGAATAATGCTTGGGCAGGATTTGATAGTTTCGATGGAAACGGAGCTCGCGCCATTAGACATAAAACTAATTGAAGAGAAAATCAAATGTTATCTGAATTGATAACAAGTATTGAAAGAAAATTGGGAAATCAAATGTAATAACAATAAATATAAAAAATGAAAATGTAAGAATTTCTTAATTATGACAAGAAAATACTTCAAAAACAATTTACAGTAACACGAAATATTTACACACTATAAGAAAATGTCGTGGGGATAATATGTAAAAATAATGATAAAGACGGCGATAGAGATTGATTTGCTTGCTGGAGATTAGGGGTGAAGCCATTACACCTAAACAGATGTCAAAAGAACTTGGGATATCTCCATCTGCGGTGACATCACACATAAAAAGCTTGAAACTCTTGGGGTACTCAGGCTTGATTATACGAAGCAAATCAATGGAATCACGGCAAAATACTATGACTTAGAGTATGTGGAGATTGCGTTAAAACTCAGCAGAAAATGGAACAAAATAGAAAAAATTTCTGAAGAAATTAAGAATGAAAAACTAACAGAATAGGAACAAGATAGAAATATCTTAAGAGCAGAAACAGAACATAATCAGAACATAAAAGTAACAAAAGAGGAACAACATCGGAGCAAAATAAGAACAAAAGAAGAACATATACAGAAGAAACCAAGAAAAAAATCCTAAAAGAATAAGAACAAAACAGGAATATTTGAAGAGCAGAAGCAGAACATAATCAGAACATCTTTGGAACAAAAAGTAACAGAGAAGGAATAATTTCAGAACAACTCTAGGATAAAAAAGTAACAGAGATGGAATAATTTCAGAACAACAACAGAACAGGAATAAGCACCAAGACAGAAGATAAACACCACAGTATCAGAGGTAGAAACATAAAAATATTTGCATTGCAAAAAGAATTAACGCGGGCAAATTATGTATTATCGCTAGGTGGAATGGTGATAAATATGGGTGTGATGATAATACTGATGTTGACATTCTTTTAGAATCAGAAATATTAAATAACGGCATCGGATACAGCCCTATGGATTATGTAGATGGGCTGATTAATCTGCCGGAGAATCTGAATTGCGGGTAGTTGGCGGATAGAATCATTAAAAACCTATGACTTCTTGCTGACAACACAATGAAATTGTCAGCAAGAATCCTGCTTTGCGGGCAACATTTCATTCAGAAAATATTGGTCTAAGTCCGGTTCTTGATTTTCTGAAGAAAATTAAAAACCTATAATAGTAGCCCTGTGGTGGCTGCTTTGTTGACTCATGATTTAACTAAAATAGTTGAAGCGAAGAACAACCAATAAAAGCATACCGTGGGGATAGTGGCACAAATCATAAGCATTTGAGTGTGCGTCATCTGCCTTGGTCGTATCCAGGTCGACTACATAGCCATACCAACTATATGATAGAGAAAAGCTCACCATGCTTTAATGCTAGCCTTAGGTGGGGAAGAATGTGGAAAATATGTAGACTCAGGAAGTCACAAAGGGGCTTGCACTTTCACAATTGTAATATGCACCGCACCCCAAGCGCTTGCCATCTTACTTCTGATAATCACAAAAGTCTGTGTATATACAACTAGGCTATACACATCAAAAAGCAAAACAACAGTAGATGCTGTAGTTTTAGAGCCAACAACAAATGCAACAACAAACACAACAACAAACGCAACAACAAACACAACAACAAACGCAGCACCCCCCCAGATGACCAACTAAGAGACAGCATAAAATGACCCAACTGCAAATGCATAAGTTATGTGTTATAATAAAACCAAATCTATCTGTGACCAATGTCAATAATTGGATGACAAGCGGCCACAGATTTACCATTACAGTTAGTGGGCGTATTTCATGAATCGCCCAAAGCAGGCGCAAGGATTTTGAAATTTCATTTTTGCATCCAGAAATTTCACTAAAGTGAGACATGATTTTTGTTATCAAAAACATGCCAGTTACAGATGCTGAATTTCTTGAAATTCCATATCCTAAAAAAGGTGAAAAATATGGTTTTTAATCCGATAACTAAGGAGAGATTAATGTCTACAGATGAGAAAATAGCTAGCGTCTCTGCCTCGTTTGCAATGGAGGATATGATACTCACACCGCAGGAGCTTGAGCGTGGGAGAATGATCATTGAAAAAGAGATTGATGTTGAGGATGTGATTCGCGAGATTACATCTAGATATGTTTCAGTAGGATAAGCCTATGATGGATGAATATTACCGCTATGAGTACGAGGATAACGGTCAGTATTGCTATCCTCACACTCATGTCCTCAAAAACAAACTTGATATTCACGACAAGGATGAGCTGTTCAAGGTGGAGCAGGAGATTTCCTCTGCCAGATACTTTGAGATTAGCCAACGCCCGATTCCGGGTGACTTTTCCCTGGACCATCTGCGGGCAATTCACAGGTATTTGTTCAAGGATATCTATGAGTGGGCCGGAGAAATCCGCACCGTGGACATTTCAAAGGGCACCATTTTTTGCCTGACCCAGTTCATCGAGATTGAGTTTAAAAAGGTTCAGGATTGGATAGTTGCCAACAACTACCTGAAGGACGTGGATAACAAGGAAGAAATGTCCAAGAAACTGGCATATCTCATGGGCGAGATTAATATGATTCATCCTTTCAGAGAGGGAAATGGTCGCGCCCAGCGCGTGTTCATCGAATATATCTGCAAAAACAGCAACCATTTCGATATAGATTTTTCAAAAACAACTAAAAATGACATGATTTTAGCCAGCAAAGAGAGCTCAGTCCTGAACTACGGACCATTTGAGGAGCTCCTGTATAAATGCTTGGTAGATATCTAAAATACAACCAGTAGAAAGCATCTCACTTTGTACCGACCACCAATCGTTAGATTTTGATCTGACTTTTCGGGGCATCGATACAATGTGAGGTGCTTTTTTTGAACATAAATATAAATAAGAAATCATTTAATAGTCAATTCACTAATAATTCACAGAAATTCCTACTATTGTCTGTAAAATCCATGTTAGGAAAGTCCGATATTGAAATTGTAGTAGTACATCTATGTCTTTTTTTCGTATGCAAAATTAGGGAAAAATAGGTGGAAAATAACAAAAGAAAGATGTTAGAAAAGGGGTTCTAGCAAAGGGGATTGGCCTATGAAAGACAATTTGACTAAATTAAAAAGATTAGTGGCATTTCTGATGTGTATGTTGCTTTTGACAACAACAGTAGGAGATGACTTCTTCTCAATGGCGGAGGGTGACATCCAAGTGGAGGAATCTGCGCCTTCAGGTGGAGGAGAAGCGGCGGCAGCACCTGCGGACAGTGGTTCAAGTCAGGAGGCTGTAGTTAGTTCTGCGCCTAGCGGTGAGGCTCCAGCAGACACATCCGGTGGAGAAGCATCAGCAGACCAAACATCAGGTGATGCAGCAGGTCAAGACCAGACAGGAATTGCCCCAGCGGTAGCGGAAGCAATTGAAACTGCAGGGGAAGTGCCAGCTGCAGAAGGTCAGCCAACAGACGGTCAGTCATCAGAGACCCAGCCAACAGACACACAGCCAACTGACGGTCAGTCAGCAGAGCAACAGCCAGCAGACCCACAACAATCAGACGACCAAATTCCAGAAAACGAGGCAGATACCCCTAATACAAATACAGACCAAACAACCACAACAGACAATCCAGGAACAGACCCTACAACAATAGATCCAGCCAACCCGGACCCTACAATAGTAGTAGAGGACCCAGATGCAATCCCTGAGGATCCAGAAAACATTGATTCTGAAGAACCAGTAGACCCAGAGGAAATCGAGCCCCCTACAGACGAGGAAACATGCGAACACGAATGGGACTATATATCAAATAACGACGGCACCCACATCAAGCGCTGCTCTAAGTGTAATGAGGAATCAACTGAGAACTGCAGCTTTGATGATAATGGTGTTTGTACTTTGTGCGGCTATGCGCAGGAAACAGAGTGCCAGCACGAGTGGGAATATGTCAGCAACGAGGACGGCACACACACTAAGACATGCAAGCTTTGCGGCGTATCAGAGATCGAGGAATGTACTTACGACGCAGACGGCATATGTATTTACTGCGGACAAGTAAAAGAAGATGAAGCCTACGAGCTCATTTACACAGAGATTTCTACCACAGTTGACGGCGTGGTAATCACAGTAAAGGGCGAAATGCCAGCAGGCGCCTCATTAGATGTTAAATCAATCTCTATTTCACAGGCAGAGTCAATCCTTGAAAATACAGATGCTTCAGATTTTAACGTATTCAAAGCATTTGATATCAACATCATCGACCAGAAGGGCAACTATTATCAACCACAGAATGATGGAAACAGCCTTGAGATTACTGTAAAGGGTATCGATGAGGTGGCAGAGGTTCCTGATGAGCAGGTAGAGGTAATCCGCGTTCAGGACGAGAGCTCTACAACAGCAGAAACTGTAGCATCTACAGTAAGTGGAACAGATGTAACCTTCGACGCTGACCACTTCTCATATTATTTCATCGGTGGAACAACAAGCGACAGCGATTTGACTGTATATTCATACCAGACATTGAGCACAACTGGAACTATTGGCGCGGATGATAGCGGAAATGGTCAGTATGTAAAAGTAAACAGTGCTTCATTCCAGGTATATATTGAAGCAGGCGACGATTTTACTTGCCAGGCTCAGGTTTACAGAGATATAACAAGTACTGATAGTCCTATGTCTGGAACAGCCATTGGTTCAGCCCATACAGAAAGCATTTCTGCAGAAGAGGTAGCAGCAGAAGGCTCAGGCTGGTATCAGATAACTTTTGATTTCACATCAGATAGTGATCCTTACATGTATACCGGCACAAACTATGCAGTAAGATTCTTTAGCTTTGGTAATGATGTTAGTGTCAAAACAGATATTGGTGGTGCCTCAGATGCAATTTTCCTAGATTCTACAAAACAATCAAAGGAAAATGCTATAACTGTAGCCCTGTCAGATGGAGTAACAGATCCAGGTGATATCACTGGCATCAGAATGACATCATCTAAATATGCAACCCAGCTTGTTGCTTTATCAAATGTAGAAACTGATACATCAAGCTCCAACTACGGCTATGCAACAAACTTCGCAGGAGACATTTATTACCTTTTAGGTGATACAGATACACTTTCAGTTGAGTTAAATCCTAGCCGCACCAGAAGTATAACCTGGTCCAATTCAAATACAGATGTTATATCTATAAGCGGCAGCGGCATGACTCGCTCACTTACAACTAAAAATCCAGGTACTGCAACTATCACAGCTACCTACAATAGCGGCATTACCGCCACATTAAATGTGCATGTAGTTCAGCCACTTTTAAACGGTAGCAGTGTGTCTACATATGAGTCTACGGCAACATATAAAGGCATCCAGTATGCTCCAACACCTACACTTTCAGAGGATGGTAGCGCATCCACATATGGCTCTGCCTACATAGGAAACGTTACCTACGCCGACAATGAGAATGCTGGTACAGCAACAGTCACTATTCCATTTACTATTTCAAGCTCTAACTCTGGCAAGAGCACAACGTTCACTTATTCAGTGCAGTTTACTATCAGCCCTGCAGAGCTGAAGTATAGCACATTCTCAAGTGATTCAGGCTTTGCCATTTCAATAGACATTGATGATGACACAGTCACAAGCGTAACCCATCCATTGAGTGGAATCTCAGCAATTGACGCCACTTATGGTCTTACTATGGGAGAAAGTGCTGACTACACAATTAGCCTTTCTAATAAAACCTACACCACAGGCGGAATCCAGTACACTGTAACACTTGCAGCAGGTGGTAGCGGAAACTATACAGTTTCAAGCACAGACTACAGCGGAACATATACCTACACCACCAGCAACATGAACATCAATGATTATGCATACATTGAGTGGAATGACGATGCAACTACCTACTTCACATACACCGGTAGCGCTATCTATGCGCAAACAACAGAAGGTAATTACATTGTAGATATGGCTTCTCTTACAACCTATTGGACCACAAAGCCATTTACATTCTATGTGCTAAGCTCAGGTAGCGAGGCAACATGGATTACAGCTGATACTATCAGCGCAGTTACATATTCAAACAATGTAGATGCTGGTACTGCATCTCTTAAAATTAAGGTAAGCGGATACGAAGGCACCCTTGATTTGACATACACAATTGCAAAGGTAAATATTTCTCAGGCATACTCAACCCTTACCGATGAAAACGGTGGAAGTACGCCTGGTTCCTATGCTCATCCAGCATATACTCATAAATCAGATGGCTCTGCAATCCAGCCAGATACTTACACTCACACCGACGCAACTAGTGGTGAAACTGTAAGCAACCTATCTGTTAAATATCAGGGCTCTACTGGAACAGAGCTAACAAAGGACGTAGACTACACAGTCAGCTACAGCAACAATACAGCTATCAGTACTGAAGTAGGAAGTCCCGCTGCTATTATCCTTACCGGTAAGGGTAACTTCCAGGGAACAAAGACAATTTACTTCGATATTGAAGCAAGCTTCTCTGATGACATTATCATTACAGTTAAAAACTCGCAGGCTTCAGCTGCTACAAGCTGGGCAACAACCTACAGTAAGACATTTGACAATACTGCAACAAAGCCACCAGTACAGGCGGTACAGCTAGGCGGAAATGCCCTTACACTTACAAGCTCAGGCTCATCTGATACTGGATACTATGTCCTTGGTTGGGGTAGTGCAATAGATACATCTGCCTCGACTGCAGCAGGTGTTATCACAGGAACAGATGTAACAAATGTTGGAACAAAATACGTAGTAATAGCCGGCACAGGTAACTATGCAGGCAAGTATGCTTATGCCACATACAAGATTACTCAGGCTAATCTTTCAAAGACAAAATTTAACCTGACTACAAGCTCAAAGACCTTTACAGGCAGCGAGATTACCTTAACAGATCCAGATGACTATACTATTACATATACTTCTGGTGGTACTGTTGTAGAAACACTGGAGCTAGGCACAGATTACACAATCGCATTTTCTAATAATGTAAACGTGTCTACAGCAGCGGCATATACCGTTACGGCAGTGGATGGAGGAAATTATACAGGAACTATCACTGGAACATTTACAATTGCAGCAGCTAGTTTAGATGATTGCACCGTAACATTGCCAGATAGCATTAAGACCTCAACAGGTGATTATGTAATGCCATATACAGGAAAGGATCTTACACCAGCTGTTACTGTAAAATTAGGCGGAGTTGCCATGGGAACAAGTTCTGATACATGTGACAATTTCAAGGTTACATATGCGAACAATAAAGCAGTTGGAACAAATACAGCCACAGTAACAGTAACAGGTCAGGGCAACTTGACTGGTACAGCGGTACTATATTTCAGCATTACCTCAAAGAGCATTGAGGATATGACTATTAAAGTTAATTCATACTCAATCTCTTATTCAAGTACAAATAATCGTTGGGAATGCCCACAATACAACCCAACATATACAGGTAAAAAGAGAAAACCTACAGTAGCTGTATATGACGGTGCAGTTAGCGATGAGAACCTGGTTCCTTCTTCTAACTACAGCACAAGCTATGGTGCTAATACAAATGTTAGCGATGATTCCTATGTGACAATCACCGGTATTGGAAACTTTACTGGTTCTATAAAGGTATACTTTAGCATCGCACCAAGGGATATTACTGCAGATACTGTGACAAAGACATATGATTCCGAGGTAGAGTACATAGCCGAGGGAACATTACATAAACCAACATTTACAATCATAGATACCAGCACTAATCTTCTAGTAAATCCATATACACTAGTAGAGGGTACAGACTCAGACTATACAGTTACTGGAGATCCTGCGGCAACAACAGCCGGAGATAATGACGGCGCAGGCTATACAGCAACAGTAACAGGTACAGGAAATTACACTGGTACAATTGAGTATAAATACACGGTAGGTCATAGTCTTGCAAATGTTTCAGTACAGCTGCAAAACCCTGTAATAACCACAACAACTACCTATTATTCAACAAGTGGTGGTGCAACTGAGGTAACATCTACCAACAAGGATGATCCTTTCCAGGTAAGCTACATAGGAAGCAATTTGCCAACTCCTGTTGTAACATTGGGAGGCTCTGTATTATCAACCACAAAATATACAGTAACCAGAGCCAGCTCAAAGGGCGGTACCGATTACACTAACTCATACAATGGAACAAATACAATCACAGTAACCCTCACAGGTACAGATGGCTACTATGGTACCTTTGACTTTAAATACACAGTGCTACCTATAAGCTTTAATAATCTGACTGATTCAGGAACAGAGGGTCTTATTGTAAGTGATTCTATTGGTGCAGGAGCTCGTACATACACAGGCTCTACATACGATATTACTGGTACTCTATCGGTAAAATATATTGTTGGTACATTTGAAGAGACACTAACATACAACACTGATTTCAGAATCCTTGATAAAGACGGAAATGCCAAGACAACAATTGGCCCTGATATAGGCTCAGTTGAGGCAAATAAGGTATACCTACATGGTATAACAACCGGAAATGGAAACTATACTGACTCACATTACTATCAGTATGTAATCAAGAACGGAGTTCTTGGAGGAATAGTATTTGATACAAACTCAGGTGTTGTTACCTACTCTGCTTGCTATGAAGGCGATACTAACCTGTATTACTGGGTAAGCTATAGCGATACAGACCCAGTAGATATCACAAAATACGTATCAGTAACTAATGATGCAGGCACAACCCTTACAGCTGGAACTGACTACACCCTTACGGTTGAACCGCCAATTGATGGTTCTGGCATAGGAACTGCAACAGTAACTGCTACGGGTATAGGAAATTATGCCGGTTCTTCAGGGTCACCACACACAGCTACATCTACCTATGAGATAGTTGCAATTTCTGCAAACAATCTCAACGTAGTTGTTAATGGTGAATATACATACACAGGCAGCCAGATTAAGCCTACAAATCTTACAGTTACATATGGTGGAAAGACCCTAACAGAGGGCACTGATTACGAAATAACAGGTTATGGTACAAATATCTATCCAGGAAACTATAGAAGTGCCTCAACCTCGTATCCAAACTATGTAACTATTACAGGTAAAAATATATACACCGGAACGAAAAAGGCTTACTTCACTATTTATGTTGATTTAAGTGATACGGTGGAAGTAGAGGATTCTAGCGGAAATAAGCATGCTAGAGTTACAGTTGAAACATCAGGTAGCTATGTAATAGGTGGATCTAATTATGCTGCAACAGTAAAATATTATGATTTACCTAATGAAACATATGTAACACTTAATCAAACCGCAGCCACAAATGAGGTTAACTACACAGTTGCTGCGAGCACCTCAGAGCCAGGTGCAGGCAAAATAATAGTTACAGGCGACCACTCTGGAAATAATAATGTGGGATATAATTCGAGAGAGGTTGATGCAAACTTCGTAGTAGATCTTTCATCTACTTATGGACCGAGCTACGTATATCTCACAAAGGATGAGTTTGCATACACAGGAAATGCAATCAACGTATTAGGTTATCTACATGTCCTTGGAACAGAAGGAACAGACTATACAGTAACTCCATCTGATGACACTTATGCAAAGGCAGGCCCACAGACATTAAAGATTACTGCAACTGCAGGTTCTACATATTACAAGAACAGCATTACTTTGACCTACTATGTGAAGTATGATTTGGACACAGCTGTAATTACATTCTCAGGTACACATATTACCTATAGTGACGGAATCTATTACACCACATACACAGGCAGCGATGTAGCATTTGATGTTATTGTTAAGTGTCCAGATAGCTCGGGAGTTGATATTTACGACAGTTCAAATACATACGTAAAGGCTACTTACACAGATATTAAGAACGTAGGCACCCATAATATCAAGATTCAGAATAACAACTCTGACTACGTAATGGGTGGACCACGTGAGATAACACTTGTAATTCAGGGACTTGATATCAGCACTGCAGTAGTAACTCTCTCTGGTTACTCATTTGAGTACACAGGCGAATTTATCAAGCCTACAGTAACAAGTGTAGTTTACAATGGCACACAGACCCTAACTGAGGGTACAGATTACACAGTTTCATATGCAAACAACCAGAATGTAAGTGCCACAACAACAAGCACATATGTAATCATTACTGGTAAAGGAGCCTTCGAAGGCAGCTCAAAGACGGATAATTACTTCCAGATTACACAGAAGGATTTGAATGATTGTGTCATTACTTTTGATACAGCTGTTTATGCTGGAAATGGAGTTGCAGTAACCCCAACCTTTAAGGTTACAAATGGCGTCCAGACACTGACAGAAGGCGTGGATTATACAATTACCGGTTGGGGAAATAATGAGCCTCTCGCTGGAAGCAGTGATTGGGTCAGCGGTGATTATGTACGTCAAAAGACGGATGCTGATGCACCTTATGTGACAATAACAGCAGTTGCAAATGGTAATTACAAGAATTCACAGACAGATACATTTACAATAGAAAAGCTTGACCTTAGAACTGCCTCTGTAGACATCACCAAGACATCTGCAGAGTACACTGGAGAGGCGCAGGATATTTCAACAATCCTCAAGCTTCAGGTAAATGGCGTAGATTTAATCTATAACAAAGATTACCAAATCACAATTACAGGTGTTTCAGGCACAACAGTAACAGAGAAGAATGACTATGCAATAAGCATTGGCGGTGTATATTGCTGTAAGAGTACGGTATCCAAGACCTTTAGCATTACCACACGTTCTATCCCTGGAAACTGGGCAGAGAACTACTCCGGTGATGAATGGACTGGTAACTCCGATAAGATCACAATTACTGTTGGTTCTGTTAGAGAACTAAATACTGACCCAGTGGTAACTATCACAGATGGTGGTGTAAAAGGATATTCCGCTGAAAATCCAAAGACACTGACTTATGGAACAGACTACACATTTACCTGTGAAAGAAATGACGCTGGTGGCGGTGGTGCGTGGGATACAACTACTGTTCAGGACGGCTACAACCATTACGGAATTGCAGAAGATTCTCCATATGTAATCATCACTGGTATGGGTAACTACAGTAGTGAAACTATTATGGTTCCATTCACAGTAGGTATTGATTTAGGAGAGCTATATGCCAATTCGCAGGGAACCTCTTTGGTTTATCCATACTTGGATTATCAACGTAGAGGAACCTATATAGATGAATACCCATACGATGGAGTAAGTCATATTCCAACACTTATTAATATGACTATTCACGAAAGTGTTAGCTCCACAACAGCATTAACAGCAGATGATTATACATTGACAGTTGCTGATGCGATTACTGGAGAGGAAGATTCTATTAGTGCAGGTGTTAAGACTGTAACTATAAAGGGACAAGGCCAGTACTACGGCAGCTTTACAGATGAGTACAAGATTAACTATCGTATGCTTACAGGTGGAATTGAATGGACAAATGATTACGAAAGATCTGGAGATAACAGCGAAATTACATTCGTTATGTCAGATGATGATATGACTGTTTTAACAGCGACAGAGTCATCTGCAATTTACAATACATCAATATATGCAGGCTGGTACTATGAAGAATATGGCGGTTCAGCAATTAAGCCTACGCTTGATATTACCGATGCAGGCTTGTCAGATGAATTAACTAGCAAGCTAATTGACTCATCAGATTACAATGTAACCTATGGTAATAATAATGCTTACTATGATCCTACCCTTGGTTTGGATTCTGCACCATATGCAAAGATTACATTCGATGCAGTTGACGAGACCACTGGAAAGCCAGGAAATTACTATGGTTCAAGTACTGTTATCATGGTTTACTTCTTAGTTGGTAAGAATGACCTTGCTAAGAATGGATTCAAGGTACAGTACGAGCGTGAATCAGAGCTGAAGCCTCTTGATTACACATTTCCATATGATGGCACATACCAGAAGCCACCAGTTGTTGTATCTGATAATTCATCAACACCTCTGACAAAGGATGTGGACTACAAGGTTTACTACAGTGCTGAGTGGTTGGGTGAGGAACCAACTGCAGACCAGCTTGCAGCAGTTGTTACACCTAGAGACCCATCAAAGTCATATGTATATGTAGAGGGTATTGGTAGCTACACAGGTATTCTTTACCGATACTTCAATATTGTGGCGCCAATGAATTTGACAGAGATTTGCAAGCTGTCAGCAGATGGTAAGACAGTAGAATACACAGGCATCAAGGACCAGTTCCAGACAGGTGAACCTATCACACCTGAGTTTGATGTAATTCTCTATAGAGTGGACAAGACAGAATCTGAGTCTGCATTCATTACACTTACAAAGGATACGGACTATACAATAACCGTAACATCTACAGACAATTACAAGTCAGTAGGAACAGTTACATTGTCAGCTAAGTCTGCTTACTACACAACGCCTGACAAGGTTGAGGATTTCAACATTAAGCTGGACAAGGATTTGGTTGAAATCACAAATTACGACCCAACCTACAAGTACACAGGCTACAAGATTGAGCCAGAATTCAAGACAAATTATGACAATATTTCTGTAACAGGAGTCACCTACAAACGTGACGATGTGGTTACTACTGATTTGATTTCCGTTGGTGACATCGTAGCAGAGGTTTCATGGGCGTCTACATCAGGTGATACAGGTATTTCAAATGCAGAATATGCAATCATTCAGCGACCTATTTCAGAGTGCTCGGTTGTATACTCTAAGACTCAGAGATACACAGGCAGCAAGATTACACCAAGTATCACAGTATTCCTGAAGAGTGAGTCTATAGCTGGAGAATCGCAGGTTTACTCACTTACAGAGGGCTCTGATTATACAGCAGACTACGGCAACTATATTAGCGGTACAGGAACAATTGCACTTACAGGTAGTGGAAGCTTTAGTAGCTCTAAGACTGTAAACTACGCGATTGCCCTCTGGCCAATAGTAAATCTCAAGAGGACTGCATCTACAGAGAGTTCAATATCTGTATCATGGGTACGTGATGTTTACTCAGACGGAACAGAGCTCACATTGCTTAAGATGAACTCTAGCGGCTCATACTCTACAGTAAAAACTGTAAAGGTAGCAGGTACAGCAACCAAGTATACATTTGATGGTCTTGAAGCTAGTACGAACTATCAGATAAAAGCTAGAGCATACACTGACGGTGGTGTATTTAGTACAAAATATGTAAGCATCAATGCTTCAACAGAGATAGCAACATCTGGTATTACAGTAACAGCTAGCGGCAATTCATCAGCATCAGTATCTTGGACAGATAGTGGAGATGTAACAGTCTACTACATCTACAGAGATACAAACACAACTTCAACAGCTGATGACACATTAGTTGCAGTATACCCAGCAGCTAACAGTCCATACACAAATACTGGACTTGCTAGCGGCACATACTACTACCGCGTAGTTGGCTACTATCTAAATGGAAGCAGCGAGCTTGTGGAAATCTGCAAGTCAGACTATGAACCAGTAACAATAACAAACTAAAAGCAATAACAAAGTAGCCCAAGGCCTTGCGCCCTGGGCTGCTTTTTGTGAATTTTTTATTAAACTGTGTATTTAGCTACAATAACTGCTAAAATATAAGCAAATAAGCTTGGGGAAGCGTAATGTATGGCGGAAAATAAGTTCATTATTGGGGGCTATGAGTTCGATACATTTTACGAGTATAGGGCAGCCCAGGAGGATGTAAAGAAAATAGAGTGCATCAATGAGGAGCTTGATATCCAGGATCCTGAGGTAGCTTTGCGCCTTTATAATGACATCCGCGACGGCATCATTACATTTAACAGCCCTATTGGTCAGCAGTATGCGGACCATGTGGCAGACATAGTAGCAAATAGGTCAGCAGACCTTTTGGACGATAGAGAAATAATAGAAGAAGCAGCAAAAAAGGCGAAGAGTAGCAAGTATCTTGGCCTTATTTTTGTGTCTATGGCAGTAGTGCTCATTGGCATTTTCGTGGGTGTGGAGATTAAGGATATTATGCATGCCCGCAAAATGGCTAAGCTGCAGGAGAGCATCCAGTCTGCATCGGACACTAATAATTCACAAAAAAACGTTAATATTGATAATGTAATTGACGATATAGATTCTGTAGAGGATGCAAATGGGGGTGAAAGTGTCGAATCCAATGCCTCTGCAAATGAAATAACTGAGGACTGGATAGAGAGTCCTTGGGATACAAATTATTCCGCATCTGATAGACCAATCCTTGCAGAAATGCAGGATTTATACACACAAAACAGCGATTTTGTAGGGGTTTTGACCATAGTCGATACAGACATCAACTATCCGGTGATGCAGACTCCAACAGATCCAGAGTATTACCTAAGAAGAGATTTCTACGGTGAGCAGAGTACAGCAGGTACTCTTTTTGTGGACTATCGATGTGACATAGTAAATCCAACCACAAACACTATAGTCTATGGGCATAATATGCGTAATGGAACAATGTTTGGTGGCCTGAAATATTATTTAGATTATGACTATTATCAGTCTCACAAGACTATTATTTTTAAAACTCTGTATGAGGAGCAGGAATATGAAATAGTAGGAGTAGGTCTATCTGAGGTAGGCTATGATGATGACGATACCTACAAATACTACGATTTCATTGACGCTCTCACAGGTCCAGAGCTCCAAGAGTTTTTAGATACTATTCAAGGTTTATCTGTATATGATGAGACAATAGATATAACTAGCACTGACAAAATATTGACTCTCAGCACATGCAATACTTATAAGGAAGACGGAAGAATGTTCATTGTAGCAAAGAGGGTCAAGTAAGATAACTGACACTTGTATTTCTAAACTTGGATTTAGGGATGGGGATGCTATGGTGAAAAAAGGATTTTTAAAGAAAACAGGATGTATTCTTATAAGCGCATCTATTATTCTAACGGGGTGGACTTTCTTTGCCCCAATCACTTCAGAAGCCGGTGGAACATATAGCGATGGAACCTACACTGTTACAGACGGTTCAATTAATCTTGGTGATTTAGAGGATTATGTTGATGAGGTTGAAACCATCACCTCTTCTAGTGATACTTCAATCGCAAGTTCTGCAGCAGGTGGCCTTAGCAATTTAAGTACACTGAAGGTATCAGGCAATCTTAATTTGGCTTCAAAGTCTTTAGCCGGAGATTCTTCATTATCTAGTCTAAGTTGTACAACAATGTCAGGCGCAGATGCTACGACATTTAGCGGCTGTACAAGTATTGTATTTTCAATAAGTGGACAGTCTGTAGGCAGCGGATATTATGTTTACGACCAGGCTTTATATAATGGAACAACCCTAGTATACGTACCACTTAGCGTAGGTTCTTCCTACACTGTTCGTAGTGGAACCACAGCCATTGCACCATATGCATTTGATGATACACAGGTAAAGGAGCTTAATTTCGAGGGAAATCCAGCCACCATTACATCAGTTGGAACACATTCAAAATGGCCTACAGCAGGAACTGTTATCAATGCCTACGGGGCAACTGCCTCAGATTATGTGGTTAGATATTTTTCTACCGAATGCCTCAACGCAGGAGAAGTAATAGTAAACTGCGATGAATCAGGAACAACATATGACGTAACTGTTTACAGGGATTTGTATGACAGCGAAAGTAGTTCAGAATACACAACAGAAAAGGATGAGTTAAAGTCAAAGTCTTATCCTGAAAATTGGACAATCGAGGCTTCTACAGTAACGAACTACACTATAATGTCAGGCACACCTAGCACATACACTGTTGTGGCAGAGGATGGACAGGTTGTTCATTTTAAATATGTGAAAAACAGTTCACCAACCCCTACACCTACTGGAATTACCGTAACAATCACTGAGGTGGTGGACGAAACATCCTATACACTCACATACTCAGACCAGAAAGAGGGTAATGTCATTACCCCTACAGCCCGCGACGGCTACACATGCTCAGATAGCTACACAGTTACCTCAGCTGAGACCCAAAGTCACACATTCACCTACACCAAGAGCGGAGGCGGCGGCGGAGGAGGCGGCGGTGGCTCCTCAGGCGGTGGAAGCAGCTCTTCAGGAGGCAGCTCTTCATCAACAGGTTCCACCTACGTTAGCGACGCAGCTCAGACCAATAACATTTACCACATTATTGAAGGCGCAGGTCAGGTAGTGGCTCAGAATGAGGGCCCTGTAAGAATCACTTGCGACGGACCATTAGAGAAATTAGCTTATATCCTTATGGATGGCCAGAAGGTGGCTACTTCAAACTACATAGTAGCTTCAGGTTCCACCATTTTGACATTATCAAAAGATTATATTGCTAGTTTACCAGTGGGTGATCATGCGGTACAATTCCAATATACAGATGGTTATGCTTTAACAGGACTTCGAATCACAAGTGCCGGAACAGCTAGAACTACAACTACAGTTACCTATAGAGTTAGCTCAGACGGTTCCATCTCATCAGGAGAGCATACAATGGATTCAACTCCAAAAACAGCGGATGGATTTGATAATAGATATATCCTTTGCATCGCAATATTCTTGCTTGGTGCAGGAGCAATCATGATGGGAAGACAGCGCAAACTTGAAGAAATCCTAGCTAGCCAGCGAGAAGACTAAGAGAAGCGGGTGAGAAAATGGTATTGGAAATTATTGTTTATGCAGCATTAATATTTGCATTGTTTTACGTATGCGACAACGAATTATCAAGGAGGTACTATGTCCCATTAAAGGTGGTGTGTAGTGCCTCCTTTTTGGGGATTTTCCTAATTAATAATTGGTTCTCGGAAAAGCTGACCTGGATGCTATGGGCGCTTATTGCATGCTTTGTAGGGGATTTGCTTATGGGCCTTTATAATACCTACAGTCGCAAGCAGTTCATGGCCCTTGGAATCATAGCTTTTATGCTAGGCCATGTGGGATTTTTAAATTACATGTGCAGAATAACCGACAAAACCAACGTGTTAATCTACATACTGCCAATTATCCCATGTTTAATGCTTATATATCTTAAAAAGCAGTTTAAGCTTCATATGGGTAGTCTTTACCTGCCATGCTTCATTTATACCTACTTTGTATCTACAATGACTTTAAAGGCTATTGAATGCGGTTTAAGCGGTATGCCAGGACTTGCAATTGCAGGAATTCTGTTTCTGTTTAGCGATTTTACAATATTATTCCTTTATTTCTATCATTATCGCAGCAGGACAAACAAGAGAATAGGCCACTTCGTAAATCTGGCCACCTATTACGCAGCAATATTCGTATTTATGATTAACATATAAAAGAAAAACCGACTTGAATTTCTCAAGTCGGTTTGTTTTTATTCTTCTGAACTATTTTCTTCGTCCTCATCGGACTCTTCTTCGGCGGTTACATCTTCTTCAGTGTAGCTTGGGTCATTTACAACGTATTTATTGGATTCTCTAAATACTGTATTTGAACTACCCATCTGACATACGGTGATAATATCACCGTTTTTAACGTCCTCAGCCTTTACCGAAAGAACCTGCCCGGATTCGTACTTGGTAGAAATCTGTTCTCCGTTGACGAATACCTTGGACCACTTGGTGAATTGGTCACCGTAAATGTGGAGCCTTCCGTTGAAGTAGTAAGCACTGTCGATTGTAACGTCCTTAACACCCATAATCAGGTCTGAAGGGCCGTATTCTGTGCCGTATTTGTAAGTGTAACGGTCGCCGTACATGATGTCGTATTGAAGCATTCTAAGGTCATTCATGTACTCGCTAGTGCCGTACTGTTTGCCAGCTGCCATAGCTGTCTGGTGATATGCATTGATATTACCATTGTGAATGTCCAGTCTGTTTAAGAACTCGGAAACAAGCTGGTAAGAAGCTAAGTCCTTATCAATTTTCTCCATTCCGAAGTTGTTCCATGTGAAATACTTGGTCTTGTAAAGATCACCAGTGGCAACCTCAGAATCAGTAAGTCCCATGGTTGGAAGGTGGTCGCCAAACATGATAACAAGTGTATCCTCGCCTCTAGCGTCCAAAGCCTCGATGTACTGCTTTACAAAGTCATCAACATTGTAAATTCGATTTACGTAGTATTCCCAAGCCCAGTTCTCTGCCTCAGTTTTGCCTACGCAGTTAACATCGATAACAGGGTCTTCCTCAACCTGGTAAGTAGGGTAAGCACCGTGACCCTCAACGGTAATAGTGTAAACAAAGTCGCTACCCTCTGTGGAATCCATAGCATCCATGGTTCCTTCGATAAGAATGTCATCTGTAGGCCAGTTTCCAAGAGGAGTGTAGTCTGTAATGTCCAAAAGCTCCTTAGATGTAAATGAGTCAAAGCCCATCATACTAAAGGCATTGGCACGTGAGTAGAAGTTACCACCATTGTTGTGAACAACGTGGGTGCTATAGCCGTCCTCTGAGAGAACATCAGCATAGCTTTCTACGTCAGTCTCTTTAAGTATAGTCTTTTGAGGATATTCACCAGGACCAAAGAAATTACAGCTAAGTCCGGTAAGAACCTCAAACTCTGAGTTACATGTTCCAGCACCAACAACAGGTACGATACAGTGTCCTGTTGAATAATTTGCCTCGAGATAGTGAATGAAAGGAATTGGATCCTCGCTAGTCTCGATGAAGTCCGACTCTGATACATCATAGAAGGACTCTAAAAGCATAACAACGATATTTGGCTGATTGTCGCCAGTATCAATTTCAGTAACAGTTAAATTACCATCAGTATTGCCCTCTTCATCGGCAATCTCGTATTTTGTGGACTCAAGAGAATTGATATAAGCCTGATCCTCTTCAACGATTGACTTAATCTTTGACTCTGAGTATCCGAATGGTCGATTCATACCTCTGTCTAAAACGGAAGTAGAGAAACCATACAAGTAACCGTAATCCAAATATCCCTGAGCAAGGTTACCGAAATATGAAGTCATGATTCCGGAATTGCGAAGGAATATTGTAAGTGGATTAAGTGAAACGAAAAGTGCAACTACAAGAAGCAATCGCTTCCAGAACTTTTGTGGATTCTGCTTCTTAGGACATTTAATAGCAAATATTACCAATACTATAATGTAGATAATAAGTGCAATTACTGAAATAGTAGCTTCCTGAGCTGAGAAGTAGTTTGAATCCTGCATGGTCAGCAAATCGCTAATCATGTAAAGGTCTGTATATCCAAATGGCGAAACACGATTCAAAAGTATGACGCAGTTGATAATACCAAGTATTATAAAGAACATACTAATGAATAATCGCCACCATCCTCGGCGCTTGCTGAGGAATGAAATGCTAAGTGCAACAAATACGCAATATGAATTAAATAGGAAAGGACCTGTGTGATGAACCACAAATCCTGCTGCTTTTATAAATGAATGTCTCGATAGCCATTCCATGGCAAACACAATGCACATGGCTAGCGGAACATGCATCCAGAAAGCATAGTCAGTCCAAAGCTTGATCCAAAGCTTGTGGAACTTTGAATCCAAATACCAATTTACTATCTTTGAATTAGCCAGGATAGTAAAGGGCTTTTTGATAACAGAGCCAATAGAACTAAAAAATGGCTTTATTATATTTAAAAATTTCTTCATGAATCCTCCGATTAAATAGTGTCTAGCTGGAACCATTTTAGCAAGACAGTAAGCAAAAAGAGTGATAAAATAATCATAATCCAACGGATTATAACACTTTATTTTTTATTAGGCAAGAAAGGATAGACCCGTATAGAATGAAGTTACAGTTTTACAAGAAGGGCATACCTACCAAAATAATACGAAGAATTATCACTCTTGTTATCGTATTTATTGTATCAGTTATATTCTTTGAGATTGTCACAAATATCTCAGAGGATGTTGAAATATCTAGTCAATCTAAACCAACACTTCCACTGGTCAAAATAAATTACCTCAGTGATGCATCCACAGAATTACACGGTTACGTTACGGAAATGGACCCAGCATACATGCGAGATGCCATCATTCCACTGGACAGCGAGCGAAACATCAATATTTCAGTGGACACCAAGGGCTACCGGGTGGACACATTAGAATATGAAATAAAGTCTCTTGATACCCAGCGCAACATTTCCAAAAATGAGCTGGATTTCAATCAGGATGGCAATGTGATTACCGCCAATTTCCAAGCGGAGAACCTCATCGAAAAGAATGAAGAGTATCTCCTTGTAATCACCCTGAAAAATAGTACTCAGGAAGTTTACTACTACACAAGAATCATGCAGCCAGATGGATGCCATGAGGAAGAAATCCTTGATTTCGCCCAGTATTTCCACAACACAGCCCTGTCTGCAGATGCCACTGACTTGGCTACATTCATCGAGCCTGATGTTTACAATACCAGCCAGGACCTTAGCCACGTGGACATCAACTCCACACTTTCACAGATTTCCTATGGCACCTTTGATGGAGCCCAGGTAGGTGAAGAGAGAGTAGCTCTTACGGATATCAGCACCAACTACATTAGCTTGACCTTATCCTATGAGCTTTCCCGAGAATATGCAGGCAAAACCGAGTATTACACCTGCGCTGAGGACTACAGAATCAGATACACATCAGACAGAATGTACCTACTTGATTATGATAGAACAATGGAGCAGATTCTTGACGAGAATTCAGTACAAATCAAGGACAATCTCCTTACAATCGGAATTACCGACAATGACGTTCAGTATCTTTCAAACGAAACAGGAACCATCGTTTCCTTTGTTCAAAACGGAAGCCTTTACGAATACAACCAAAACGACCGCAAGCTCAAGGAAGTATTCAGCTTCGTGGTAGACCCAACAGACACCCGTTCAATCTACGACCAGCACCAAGTCCTTCTATTAAATATAGATGAGTCTGGAACAATGGATTTCGTAGTATACGGCTACATGAATTCCGGCAGCCACGAGGGAGAATGCGGAATTAACCTTTACCACTATGATGCTATCAGCGATGTTTCAACAGAGCAGGTATTTATCAGCTCTACAAGCTCATACCAGATTTTGAATGCCAATTTCTCAGAGCTTTTATATGAAACAGCCGACAACGAGTTCTACATCATGGTTAATGGCACACTTTTATACATGTCGTTGACTGACATATCAACAAAAGAGCTCATGACAGGCCTAGACGATGCACAATACGCAGTATCAGGCTCCCGCAGGTACTTAGCATGGATGGATGACAAGGTGGTTTCCGGCGTAATCCACATTATGGACTTGGAAACAGGCGAATCCTTTGACATCACTGCCGGCGAAAACGAATTGTTAAAGCCACTGGCATTTATGGATGACGACCTAATCTACGGCACCATCAACGAAAGCGACATCATGACAGATAGTGCCGGCTCCACAGTTCATCCTATGTACAAGCTTACAATTTCCGATATCTCCACAGGCAAGCCATACGAGCTTATGAGCTACGAGAAAAGCGGATATTTCATAAATGACGTAAGACTGGATTCCTACACAATCTACCTAGATAGAATCCAAATTGATGCAGAAGGAAACATCATCCCTGCAGAAGAGGACACCATCAAAAACAGTGCCGGTGAGCAGAACAAAGCCGTTCCTATCACCACAGCAATCGATGACATCAAACAGCAGGTAGTTGTGCTTAACATGACAGCACTTGATGAAGACGAAAAGCTAGGTAACGTAGACTACGAAATTACCGGTGTAGTACTTGCCGACGACACCAGAAACATCTCTGTTGCCTCAGCCACAAGCTCTACCCAATACTTCGTATACGTAGGCAGCAAGGTAATGCTTGCCACCGACGACCTACTATCGGCAATTACCGTAGCAGACGAAAACATGGGAATCGTACTGGACAACGAACCTAAATACATATGGAAACGTGGCCGCAAATCATACCAAAACGCCATAGCTTCCATAGCCGTAGGCTCCAACGACTCCGAGGCCAGCGGCTCAGCCCGTGCCCTCTCGGCAATGCTTGTCCACGAAGGCGAAAACGTACAGGTGCACACACTCCTTGAGTCTGGCGAGACACCAATCTCAATCCTCTCCAAGACCCTCAAGGACTACGACATCCTAGACCTTAGCGGAGCAACCCTCAGCCAAGTCCTCTACTACGTCAGCATAGGCACCCCAGTCTACGCATACACCGGAGACGACACCGCAGTCCTCATCGTAGGCTACGACGCTAGCAACATCATCTACTTCGATCCGATGACTAGCACCAACTCCAAGATGGGACTCTCAGACGCCACCCAATACTTCGAATCCTTCGGAAACGTATTCGTAACGTACCTACAATAAATCAAGGCCCCCGCACTCAACTGCCGGGGGCTTTTCTTATGCCCATCTTAGTGCAACTTGGCCCAGCCATCTGCCCTTTATCGTACCCACAGCCTTACGCCCACCCCCTCTTGGCCCCCCAGCCTGTCCAGGGCCTTCTGACACACCTTGCAAGAATATCTTGTTTTCCAAATATGCAAAGACTCGCATCTTTATTAGCATGTGTCTTTCTCATGTCTGTACAGTTTTGAAAAAGGTATTTTATGGGCGGACACAAAATAAAAAAAGTAGTACAACTCAGGCTCAGTGGTCCGGGGGCGATTTTTAAGTGAACCTAGAACACTA
>JAEEGH010003765.1_pt1 | contig 39499 bp, 29 predicted proteins | sample 9134181 | NCBI WGS metagenome assembly JAEEGH01 (sample SAMN16246544, study PRJNA631951) | gut metagenome | biome: gut microbiome; feature: rumen; material: DP-attached | host: Bos | place: Iran: Karaj | collected 2018-10 | reverse complement strand
AGAAGAGAGTCGCCATAGTCGGCGGCGGACCGGGCGGCATCCAGGCCCTGCAGACCCTGCTCGACCGCGGCCACGACGTCACTCTGTACGAGAAGAGCGGCCAGCTGGGCGGCAACGTCATCGGCGCCGCGACGCCTCCGTTCAAGATCGACGTGCGCGATTATCTCAAGTGGATGCGCCATACCGCGGCCCAGTGCGTAAAGCGCGGCGCGCGCATCTATCTGAACCTTGAATGCACCAAGGACATACTCGACAAGGAAGGCTACGACGCCGTCGTCATCGCCATCGGCGCCGAGCCCATCGTACCCAGGAGCATCCCCGGCATAAACAAGCCCCACGTATCCTGGGCTCCCGACGCGGAGCGCGGCCTTGCCCCCGTGGGCGACAACATCGTCGTGGTAGGCGCGGGCCAGGTCGGTCTCGAAGCCGCTCTCGACTTTGCCGAGCAGGGCAAGAAGGTCACCGTCATAGAGATGATGGATCAGATGACCGCCATGTTCAAATCCCGCGGCAGCATGGACCTGATGAAGAAAAAGACCGAAGACGGCGTCGATTTCGATACCTTCTACGGCCTCGCCCTTCAGGAGGTCAAGGACGACTGCGTCGTTGTCAAGGACGTGAAGTCAGGCGAGCTGAAAGAGATCAAGGCCGATACCGTTCTTCTGGCCATGGGCATCAAGCCGAGGCTGGATCTGGTCGACGAGCTGCGTCACTCCTGCCCCGAGACCAGCGTAGCCATCGTGGGCGACTGCAACAACAAGGCCGGCACCATTTCCGAGGCCGTCAACCAGGCTTTCCAGGCCTGCATCCACATCTGATATCCGCGGACGATCCGCATAAACCTCCCCCCGAAAGCCGGGCTTTCGGGGGGAGGTTTTTTATTGATTATTAGCCTGTAAGAAAAAGCGCCGTTTTTCCTTTCGAGCATTAGACTTTTGCTACGGCAATTTGAAGTTAAATGAACCCCGCTTTTAATCACATCTCATAAACTGCCGTCATTTTGCCTATAATCCTTGCTTCTCCACTCATAAATTCTTCATACGGAATAAAAATATCGTCATATTCCGGATTCTCCGGATGGAGCAGAACACCACTCTCTGTTCTGAAATAAGATTTTAAAGTTGCTCTGTCACCGTGTATCATACATGCAACAACGTCTCCGTTTTTTATATCCCATTTTGGATTGCTCATTTTTCTTATCAGCACAGCATCTCCGTCATTGATATCTGCTCCGATCATACTGTCGCCAGATACCTTCAGGAAGAAATACTTGCCAGGAGTCTTGGAGTTGAGTTCTGATGGTTCAACCCCTATATGTGTTATTATTTCTTCGTCCATAAAATGTTCATGACCGGCAGCGATTTCTCCGACAACAGGAAGGTAAACGAGTTTATCATCTTCTTCCTGTTGCATATCCGGCATCCATGAATGTAAATAATTACTCAGCGCTTTATCTTCACAGTACACAAAGCAGCCTTTCAATCCACGTGTCATCAGCACCCTGTATGTATTACGGATTAGTTTGTCAGCAACAGCTTTATCTTTACAAGTGCGTATACCGCTGGTTTTATCATCCTTTGAAATCGCCGTCTGATCCGTTTTTACCACACCATCCCTGTAAATAAGGTCTTTTCCAATGATAACGCCGACATAGTTGAATTCCATGCCCTGTACTGTATGGATACAGCCAATCTCATTGAAAGAATCGGGATTAACGGCAAACACTTTGTCATTTTCCAAATTCCATTTAGCCCTGAAGCTTCCTATAACTACATCCCAGTCTCCTCTGCCGTTTTTCACATTCCAGTCGTAGCAGTATCCAGCACACATGCGCGATTTGTTCTGCCCTGCATCCGCTGCCAACAGCGCGTCTTTCATTTCCTGTGGAGAATCATATACTCTAAAGTCAAATTGCGCAGTATCCAACGTTGTGTTCGCCGTTTTCTTTAAATTCAGGATATTATCCAAAAATGAGATGTAGCCATCACTTCCATTGCACCGAAATTGCGAAGAAAGAATATAAGGTTTTGCAGGGCTTAGAACCGCTCCTGCTTCTTTTGCATACGAAATAATAGTATCTGTCGTATAGATATCTTTTGTTGTAATCCGTTGATCATCATCTACGAAAAAAACGGACGTTTTTGCCGCTGCTATGGCATCTCTGAGCATATCCTCCCCACTATACATATAAGGCTTTTTAACCATCCGATGCGCTTCGTCAAAAATGCCTACATCAAGTCCGTTGTTGGGTGTGTTTGGGAGCGAAAAAGGGGAACAAATCGCCAGTTTCAAATCCAATTCCTTTCGTGCGTTCCCCTTCGACAAAAGCTTTGTATAACATTCCCTTGGTGCACTGTTTTTTGTAACATACGATGCATTGAGTTCTAGCTTTCGAATACAGTCAACGAGGACATTGATTGCAAGAACCGACTTACCCGTCCCAGGGCCGCCCTGAATGATAATCACATGCTTTTTTCCACTGCTCTGTGATTTTCGAATTGCGTCCATAATATAATCGTAGGCTACTACCTGCTCATCGATCATCTTGAATTCTTCGTTCCCACATAGCATGGAGTCCAACGAATCCTGTAAAGACTTCGTGGGTTTCAATCGACCGAAATCAATTTTATACAGCAAATCGTCATTCGATGATTTGATCATAATATAGCGTTGAATAAAAGATCGAAGTTTTATCACATCTCCCTTCAGAAAAACAGGTGCTTCCCTAACCCATTCATGATACAGTTGGTCCTCAAGTACATCACGGAAACCTTCGCTCATATTATGCAGATATGCGCATGGGCTCAGGCTGTCGTAACAAAGGTCGTCAACGTCACAATAGTTCAGAATAAGAGATTTATAAGAGAACGCCTGATAAGAAGGGTGCGGCGTAGGTTGATGTGAGCGCAAATCAGAAAGCACAGAGTGTTTGGACCAGTTGTCGACCTTTTGAACTTGAGCCCACTGCTTTAATTCAACGATCACTATATGATCTTTTTTATCTCTATCAGCACCGATAATCATAAAGTCGACACGTTTGGATGTTTGGGGAATGTTGTATTCAATGGCAACTTTACAATCATTTGGAATTTCCGGGCATTGCAGAACGTCTTTCATGAAATGGAGAGAATTATTCCAAGCGTTGACCTCCGCCGGTGAACCGCCCCCAATGTGTTTATCATGCAGATTTTTTTCAAGGATATCGGAGATTTTATTCAAATCGACGTCATTGATAAAATCACTTAGTCTATTCTCATAAACAATCATTTTATACCATACATCTCCGTATACTGATCTTTCCTGCCAAAAACCTTTTTAACAGGATGCTTTCACGAATTGAGTCTTCTTTTTTGAACGATTTTCTCAAAACTAAAGTCACATAAAATCCGTCGTCAAAATGCGTCAATTCACAATAACCGCAAGTTCTTCTATTCTTTTCATTTATATAGAAATTTCAGGAACAAATCTGACATCTCTCCATTAACCAGATGTCACGCAATATACCATATTTGACTTGATTCGATCATAACGAAAGCAAATGCAAAAGTCAAGACAACACAGTCATTGATTTTGCAAATGGCTGCGTTGCCTTGACTTTTGCCTCACTCTTTTCCGCCTCTCACCGCTTTTTCTTCGGCTCGGGCAGCTCGTCGAAAATCGTCCTGATCAGTTCGTTCATGAATTCGCGGTCGTCTATCCTGTCCGCCGAAAGCATTTCCTTTGCTCCGGGATAAGGGACCTCGGGCGCCGCGTCGGGCATGAGCCGCCTTGCCGACTCCGTCGGCTTTACGAGGAAACGGTCGTCGTATATGCCGCCGACGATCTTTCCGCGGTAATAAATGATGAATTCCCCCATCATCGCCTTGTATGAGATACCGTCCAGGGACGACAGCATATCCAGCACGTATTCAAGATATTCTCTGTCTGAAGCCATCGCTCTTTCTCCGTTCCGCTGCCGTAAAAGCAGTCACCTCCGCGCCCTGTACATCACCTTTGAAAACTCGTGTATGATCTCCACTACGGCCTGCTCCGGGATCTCCGAGCCCTTGCCGAGCCATTCCAGAAGAAGATTAAGGACGCCGGCGTTGTGGAAATAGGCGGTATAGTATTCTACCGGGTCCGCGGAATGACCGAGAGTGAGATCGACGTGCGCCCGTATCAAAAGAGTACGGTAATTCCCGCTGTTCTCGCAGGAGCAGAAGCGTCTCAGCGTCGGGTCGTTCAGAAAGCGCTTGAGATAGGACGCTATGAAGGCCCGGTCCACCCCGCCGTCCTCCAAAGGCAGATCCCACTGCGGCCCCAGACCTTCGAACACCTTTTCCACGCTCTCCAAAAGCACCTCGCTGATCAGCTCGTCCATATAATCGTAGTGAGCGTAGAACGTAGAGCGATTCAGCCCGGCCTTCCTGCACAGCTCTACTACCGTGATCTTCTCGGGTTCCTTTGACCGAAACAGTTCAAGAAAAGAGTTTTTGAGCATGGCCTTGCTGCGGTCTGCCCGGGCATTCCTCCGGTCCATTATCCATCCTCCGCGAATAATTCCGACATATGTCGGCTTTTGTTTGTTGTTATTGATTATATCGGCTTTTATAATGCTTGTAAAGCGCCTGCGCAAATAAAAAACAAAAAAAGGAACGACTATGAGCAGACTTAAGATCAGAACGAAAAGCCAGGCTCAGGAGTTGGTGGACAACATGTACGCGGGGATGGAGCGCCGCATCGCGGCAAGCCCCTCCGGACTGTGCCCCATCGACATCACGCTAAGCTTTCTGAACCTGTGCCACGCCCAATCCTGCGGAAAGTGCACTCCCTGCCGTATCGGTCTGGGGCAGCTGTCCGCCCTTCTGAAGAGCGTGCTGGACGGCGAGGCTACCATGGACACCCTGGATCGGATCAAGCTCACCGCCCGAAACATCGTAGACAGCGCCGACTGCGCCATCGGCTTCAACGCCGCGACGCTGGTGCTCAACGGCATGGCCGGCTTTGAGGACGATTTCCGCGAGCACATCCTGCGCCATCAGTGCCTGGCGTCGCACCGCAACTCCGTGCCCTGCATCACGCTGTGCCCGGCGGGCGTGGATATCCCCGGATACATATCCCTGATAGCCGACGGCCGTCCCGCGGACGCCGTGCGGCTTATCCGCAAGGACAATCCCTTCCCCACCGCCTGCGCGTATATCTGCGAGCATCCCTGCGAGAGCCGCTGCCGCCGCAGCATGATAGACGATCCCGTCAATATCCGCGGGCTGAAGAAATTCGCGGTCGCTCAGGCCGGCAGCGTACCCAATCCTCCCTGCGCCGAGGATACCGGCAAGAAGGTCGCGATCATCGGCGGCGGCCCCAGCGGCCTGTCCGCGGCCTACTATCTGCGCCTTATGGGCCACGCCGTTACCGTATTCGAAAAGAGAAAACGTCTGGGCGGCATGCTCCGCTACGGCATTCCGAGCTACCGCTTCCCGCGGGAAAAGCTGGACGAGGAGATCGCCTCCATCCTGTCCGCGGGCATCGAGGCGCGTACCGAAGTCGACGTCGGCAGGGACGTCACCATGGATCAGCTCAAAAACGACTATGACGCCGTTTATATCGCCATCGGAGCCCAGACCGACCGCAAGGCCGGAATACCGGGCGAGGACAGCGGCCATGTGATCTCCGCCGTTGAAATGCTCCGCGGCATCGGCGATTATCAGATGCCCGATTTCACCGGCAAGAAGGTCGTCGTCATAGGCGGAGGCAACGTGGCTATGGACGTGAACCGCTCCGCAGTACGTCTCGGCGCCGAAAAGGTCTCCTGCGTGTACCGCCGCCGTCAGGCCGACATGACCGCTCTTCCCGAAGAGGTGGAAGGCGCGCTGGCCGAGGGCGTGGAGCTGCTCACGATGATGGCTCCGGTCCGCATAGAGGCCGACGCGGACGGCAACGCCGCGGCTCTGTGGGTCAAGCCGCAGATCTCCGGCGCCTTCGACAAGGGCGGCAGGCCCGCCCCCACGGCTTCGGATATGCCAGAGGTGCGCATACCCGCGGATCTGATCGTGGTCGCCGTGGGCCAGGGCATCGAATCCCGCCATTTTGAGGAGTCCGGCATAACCGTCAGACGCGGCTCCATCACGGCCGGAGACGACACCGCCGTGAGCGACGAGAAGATCTTTGCCGGAGGCGACTGCGTTACCGGTCCCGCTACGGCCATAAGAGCGATCGCGGCGGGCAAGGTCGCCGCCGCGAACATAGACGAATTTCTGGGCTTCAGACACGAGATATCCGCGGACGTAGTCCTGCCCGCGCCGAAGATCAACAGCGTGGTGCAGCGCGGACGCGTAAATCTCACCGAGCGCGAAGCCGGTGAGCGCAAAAACGATTTTGACGCCATCGAGCATGAAATGACCTGCATGCAGGCCGATATGGAATCCTCCCGCTGTCTGCACTGCGACTATTTCGGATTCGGCAACTTCAGAGGAGGGAGAGAAACAAAATGGTAAAACTGACTGTCGACGGGCGCGAGGTCTCCGTCAGCGAGGGCTCCACTATCTTAGAGGCCGCGGCTGCCGCCGGGATAAACATCCCCACCCTCTGCTATCTGAAGAACGTCAACGAGATCTCCGCCTGCCGTATCTGCGTGGTCGAGGTGGACGGCTTTGAGCGTCTGGTCCCCTCCTGCACGGAAAAGGCCGCCGAGGGCATGGTCGTGCATACCAATTCCCACCGCGCGAAGACCGCGAGGGAGACCAATCTGAAGCTTATCCTCTCCCAGCACGACGGCGACTGCACCACCTGCGTGCGTTCGCAGAACTGCCGCCTGCAGGATCTTGCCTCAGAGCTGAACATAATCGACAATCCCTACCCCAGGGACGTCAGGAAAAACGAGTGGCCCGAAAACAGCTATCTGATCCGCAAGGAAAGCAAATGCATCAAGTGCATGCGCTGCGTCGAGGTCTGCGACAATATACAGACGCTGAAGATCTGGGACGTAAAGGGCAGCGGCTCGCGCACCACCGTGGGCGTTCGTCTCAACCGCGTCTTTACCGAAGCGGACTGCGCGCTCTGCGGCCAGTGCATAACTCACTGTCCCACCGGCGCTTTGTCCGTCCGGGACGATACCGCCCGCGTCACGGCGGCGCTGGAGGATCCGGAGATCACCACCGTAGTGCAGGTGGCCCCGGCGGTACGCACCGCCTGGGCGGAGCAGCTCGGTCTTTCCCGCGAGGAAGCGACCGTCGGAAAAATGGCCGCTGCGCTTCGCGCTCTCGGCTTCGACTACGTATTCGATACCAATTTCACCGCCGACCTCACCATCATGGAGGAGGGCAGCGAGTTCATCGAGCGTTTCACTCACCGGGATGAGTACAGCTGGCCCATGTTCACCTCCTGCTGTCCCGGCTGGGTACGCTTCGTAAAGTCGCAGTACCCCGAGTATACGACCAACCTGTCCACGGCGAAGTCCCCGCAGGCCATGTTCGGCGCCGTCGCCAAAAGCTATTTCGCCGAAAAGATCGGCGTGGATCCCCACAAGATGCGCGTCGTCTCCGTCATGCCCTGCACGGCGAAAAAGAGCGAAGCCGATATCCCCAATCTCAGGGACGCCTGCGGCGATCCGGACGTGGACGTCGTCATCACCACCCGCGAGCTGGGGCGCCTTCTCAGGAGCTATCACATAAACGTGAAGGAGCTTGAAGAAACGCCTTTCGATTCGCCTTTGGGCACCGGCACCGGAGCGGCAGTCATCTTCGGCGCCACCGGCGGAGTAATGGACGCGGCTCTCCGCAGCGCCTACTATCTGGTCACCGGGAGCAACCCCCCCGCCGACGCCTTTACCGCCGTCCGCGGCATGAAGGGCTGGAAGGAGGCGAGCTTCGACGTGCCCGGAGCGGGCACCGTGCGCGTAGCCGTAGCAAGCGGTCTCGGCAACACCCGCGCGCTGATGGAGGCCGTGAAAAAGGGCGAAGTCGAGTACGACTTTGTGGAGATCATGGCCTGCCCGGGCGGCTGCTCCGGCGGCGGCGGTCAGCCCATCCACGACGGTCTCGAGCTGGCTGATACCCGCGGCAGGGTGCTGTGGCAGCTTGACAAAAGCAGCGCCGTCCGTTTCTCCCACGAAAATCCGGACGTGCTCGCGCTGTACAGGGAGTTTCTGGAAAAGCCTTTGGGCGAAAAGTCGCATCATTTGCTGCACACCGATCTGACCGGGTGGGAAGTACCGCTCAGCCCGGAGCTCGGCTGAGCCGCACGGAGGACGATCATGAACGGTAAGTTAAAATGGATCACCCGCAGCGCGGCGGCGATCGCACTGATAATCGCGGTGCAGCTTGCCACGGCGGCGCTGAAGCAGCAGCTGCTCACGGGCTCGCTCGTCAATCTGATCCTCGCCCTCTCCGCTCTGCTTTTCGGCGGGAGCGTCGGCGCGGCCGCCGCTGTCGCGTCGCCGTTTTTCGCTTATCTGTTGGGCATCAACGCGCAGATCCTCGTCGTGCCCGCCATTGCCGTGGGCAATCTCACCTACGTCCTTGTGATCTGTCTGCTGCTGAAGCTGCTCAAGGGCGGGAAGCTCCCCGATATGCTGCGCCGTCTCGTCTCCGTGATCGCGGCGGCCCTGTGCAAGTTCGTCATACAGTATCTGCTTATCGTCAAGTGGATCGCGCCCGCCTTCCTCCCTGCAAAGGCAGGAACGGTCATCGCGGTGAACTTCGGCGTGATGCAGCTGGTCACGGCCTGTATCGGCGGCGTGCTTGCCTGCCTGATCTGCCCGATAGTCGGTAAGGGCATAAAAAGCAAAAAATGATCCCGCGTCCAAACGTGGGAACGGATTCAAAAAAGGAGCTGCCCACGGCTTGGCGCAGCTCCTTTGTTTTTGCGGTTTTGATCCGGAACATGCTTTCGACGCGGCAGTCACTCCAGGTATTTTTTGCGCAGCAGCTCGCGCTCGGCGTCGCTTACGCCGAGTCCGTCCCGGATAAATCCGTCGATGCCTCCGTATTTCTTTTCCGCCTCGGAGTACAGAGTGAGCAGGTATTCCTCCCGCGCGTCGAAAAAGACTCGCATCGCCTTTATCCCGTCCTCGCTCATGCCTTCGGATTTTTCCGCCATCATGTCCATCAAATGATCGATTTCATCCTTGAGATAAACGTTCGTGCTCAGATAGTCCGCCATTATGTCCTCGCGGCTTACGCCCAGCAGCTCCTGAATGAGCAGCGCGCCTACGCCGGTGCGGTCCTTGCCGCCGGCGCAGTGCCACAGCACCGCTTTCTCCCGGGGCTCGAAAAGGAGCCGGATGAACCGCCGGTACTGCGCGATGCAGAATTCGTCGGACACGAAGCGGGCATACACCGCCTCCACGCTCTTCAGAGCGGCCTGCGGATCCGGGGCGCCGAGCTTCCTGTCGGACTCTTCGTCGTGGGTCACTCCCGTCGCCTGCATCTCGAAGATAGGCAGATGCAGATGCTCCACGCCCGGTATATCCGGATCGGGCGTCTCTTCGACCTCCTGCGAGGAGCGCATGTCCACGATGATCCCCACGTTCCGCGCAAACCAGTCGGGGTCCTTCAGCCCGTTGAGCTTTGCGCAGCGGAAAAGCATATTCGGCCGGACCGCGCGCCCGTCCTTCGTGCGCATCCCGCCGAGATCGCGGGTGTTGTTCAAGCCGGGGACGTCGATATATTTGCTGGTGATTGTTTCCATGTCGGTTCCTTCCTCCGCAGCCTGCATGCGGAAATAAATATATCTGATTATATCCGACCTCCGGTACAAAATGCAACAGCCGGAAGCACTTTTTCGGCAGACCCGGGCGCAGCTTCATCGGTTTTTCCGTCTGTTATGACCTGCCGCCGGGGATCCGTGATCGCTCTCCCGCTTTTTTACCCGAACATGACCGGCACGAGGAAAAATCCGATCATATTATTGGGAAAATGCGGAACGTAGCTGATCAGACAGTTTCCGGTCCTGCGGTACAGTATCGCAAAAAGTATCGCGTCTGTAAATATCCCCGCAAGATCCCACGCAACGATGCCTGCGAGCGTAATGAACGCGGCTTTGTCATTTTTTAATGCATCAGACATGGATCTCTTTCCTCCTATAGGCGAAGGGAGTCGAATCTCTGCCGCCTATATCTCAAATAAAAGGAGGTGCGTACAGCTTGTCGCCTCATATTGAAGAGATCGCCGCGGAATGCGGTTTTACGGAATTCGGATATATCCCCACCGCGCATTTGAATTACAATACGGAGATCCGCAAGATCTGCGAAGGCAATTCCTGCCGCAGCTATGGGACCTCCTGGGCCTGTCCCCCTGCGGTCGGCACGTTGGAGGAATGCCGCGCGCGTGTTGAGCAGTACGACACGATGCTGTTATTGACAAAAAAGTATGAATTGGAAGGGTCTTTTGACTTTGAAGGTATGATCGAAGCCCTGCATGACTTCAAGAAAGCGGTCGACCGTTTCCATCGGCGGCTTGGCCCCGTCCTTCCCTCTTTTATGCTGCTGTCCAACGAAGGCTGCGGGCGCTGCGCCAAATGCACCTATCCCGATGAGCCCTGCCGCTTTCCCGACCTGCTGCATCATTCGCTCGAAGGCTACGGCTTTGTGGTCAATGACCTTGCCAAAGAAGCAAAAGTGCGGTACAACAACGGTCCCGATACAGTAACTTTCTTCGGTGCGCTGCTGCTCAACTCAGACGGAAAATAAGACCGGCGATCCTTTTCTTCCCTATAAAGCGAATGCATGGATCCGGGGGCGGATCGAAGAAATCATCAGCACGGAAGTGATCTGTACATGAACCGGCAGACAGCGGCAAGCGCGAGCAGGGCGCTTGCCGCTGCTTTCACAGCCGCATATTCCCCAATTATATGAAAATATCGATTTTGGGGACCAGACGATTTATAATATCGATCGGCAAGGGGGTATGGTCATGAAACTGATCAATCAGGGACATTGTCGAAAAGAACAAGATGCGGCGGATTGGCTATTAGCAAGCTCCTTGTGATTTTGCATTTTGTGAAGCTGAAAAGGATACCGGAACAGAAGGCAGGGAGTTGGAATTATGGCTGCACTTCAAATAAAACGCGAGAATCCTCCCCCGGGGTAAAGCAGGTTTATTCCAACACATAGTCTGCCTTCCAAGAACCCCACATTGTCCTTGACATGGGGTACACTTCATCGCAGCACTTTTGCGGCGCTATCCCGAAAAAGAAACGCGCATGATTTTCGGGAAGCCGCACGGCGGCGTATCCGGCGTCGGTCCGGGCTTCTCCCGCAATACGGGCAAAGGCTCTTGACAAGTCTTGTTTACTCGAGTAAACTAAAGATGCTGTTTATTCGGATAAACACACCGAAAGGAGTCGTTATGAAAGACTTTGAGCTTGGGGCCATACAGGAACGTTTTGCCGATATCGTCTGGGAGCATGAGCCGATCGCGTCCGGCGAGCTGGCAAAGATCTGCGAAAAGGAGCTGAGCTGGAAAAGGCCGACTACCTATACCGTGCTGCGAAAGCTCTGCGAAAAAGGGCTGCTCCGGAACAGGGACGGCACGGTAACGTCCCTCGTCCCCCGCGAGGAATTCTATTCGGCCAAAAGCGAGCAGATCGTCGAAGATTCCTACAGGGGATCTCTGCCCGCATTCGTTGCGGCGTTCATCTCGAAGAAAAGCATATCGGCTGAGGAAGCGGACGAGATCCAAAGAATGATAGATTCTTTTAAAAAGGAGGGATAAGTGTGAGCGCGGTATTCCTCAAAGTTCTGAATATGAGCATCACGGTGAGCTGGATGATCCCGGCGGTCGTCCTGGTCAGGCTGCTCCTGAAAAAAGCGCCGAAATGGATACCGTGTCTCCTTTGGGGGCTTGTCGCCGTTCGGCTTATATGTCCCTTTTCATTTGAAAGTGCTCTTAGCCTGATCCCAAGCGGCGAAACTATTCCCGTGAATATTGCCGAGCAGCATGATCCTGCCGTTGCTTCGGGGATCACGATCGTCAATAAAGCTGTTAACCCGGTCGCAGCAGAGTCATTTGCACCGGCTCCCGCGGACAGCGCAAATCCGCTTCAGATCATGATCCCTGTTGCGGCGATTATATGGATCGCCGGTATTGTCATAATGCTGGCATATGCACTCATCAGCTGCATAAAGCTGAAGAAAACGGTTTCCGTATGTGTACCTGCCGGTGATCGTATACTGTCATGTGACGAAGTCCGGGCGCCGTTCATCCTGGGCGTGTTCAGACCGGTCGTCTACGTGCCGTCCTCGATGACCGGGGAGACGCTTGACCTTGTGATCCGTCACGAAACCGCCCATTTGCAGCGCCGTGATCACCTGTGGAAGCCGCTGGGGTATCTTTTGCTTGCTGTCTACTGGTTCAATCCTCTGTGCTGGATCGCCTATATCCTGCTCTGCCGGGATATCGAAATGGCCTGTGACGAGAAAGTCATCCGTGATATGGATAAGAATGATATGGCAGCTTATTCGCAGGCTCTTCTGGACTGCAGTTTCCCGAGACGGAGAATTGCAGCCTGTCCGCTTGCTTTCGGCGAGGCAGGGGTGAAAGAAAGAGTCAAAGGCATTCTGAATTACAGGAAGCCCGCATTTTGGATCGTCGTTGTCGCTGTGGCGGCCTGCGTCGTGATCGGCATGTGCTTTCTGACAAGTCCCATAGCGGCAAAGGACTCCATGACCTACGTGCATCATGACTCTGCCGTTGGCCGGCGTGCCGATTTCAACGTTGACATAGGGAAGAACGTAAAAGGAGCAGAGCTGACGGTGGAAATGTGGCAGAACGGACAGTGCACCTCCGGCAGCCCGGTGCTCGTTCCGTCTCATACGGAAAAGATCACGCTGCTCTTTTCCGATCGTCGGGAAAATCTTGATCTTATCGGAGAAGATATTCAGATCGATATCGATGAAACTGCCGGAGCTCTCGTTTCCTACTTCCCATTCCCGGAACATATCGTGGGATGGTCATTTACTTCGTGGCAGGACAATTCCGGTATCCCCGTCAAACCCGGCGAAGACGTTATTCTCGCAGCCATGACCTGTGACACGGGCAGCGGGGTCCGGTCTTTCGATTGTCAGTCGCTGAGCAGCGAACCGGAACGTTTGACCTCTGCCGAATGTATGATCGTAGTTCGGGCAAAATTCTATGAGACAGACGTCTCCGACATCGGCGGGGGCGAGATCGACATGGAGGGATCAAGGGCAAAATATCCGGAGTACTTTGATCTGGATACGTTCAAAGGCCTGGAGGTCTATGTCTGGCAGTTGGCGCCGGGCAGTTATTCCTGCGGCGTTCTTCCCGGAACCGACCGAGAAAAGACCCTTGAAGAGCTGATGGCGCTCAAAGGCGCCTCGATCGAAGAAATGAGGCTCATCCTTTCCTCCTATGAAATCGACGAAAAGGACGTTTTCATCATTCCGTGGCAAAACCCGATTTCGAGCTATCTCTGCGATTATTGGGTAAGTCAGGAGAACGAAGACCCCGCCGCTATGGAAAAGCGCAGACAGGAGTACGTTGACGGGATCCGGCAGATGCTTTTCGGCGACGCTCAGGCCGCGGGCCACGTATCGCCGGATCTCATTTTGATCACGGAACAGCCGCTCGGGTACGGCTCCCCGATCATCGACTCCGCTTCCCTTGATATTGACAGCGACGGTGTTTTCGAAAGCTGTTCCGTTACCTTCGGTCCGACGTCGGGACTGCTCACCGTTGTTATTACGGCTTCCGCCGACGGAAGGATAAAATACAAAAACACCTTCAATCTCGCCCGGGGAAACGTATCCTTTGCGGAAAAGGACGGGGTCCCCCAATTTGTTCGCGACGGCGAATACCATAGGCTGTATGTGGAAGACGGCCGCATCGTGATAGAGGGGCTTGACCCGCAATACGAGGGGTATTGGGGAGGCTCCGACTGGAATTATGACATGAGCTGAGGGCGGGCATAATATGATCAAAAACCGCCCCCTTTTTCAGGATATATCGAAAAAAATCGATATTGAATATTGAAATTTATCGATATGATCATTATACTGTCCTTGTGAAGAAACGCGGCACGGCCGCACGCTTTGGGAGGGATACGATGACCGGCGATTATCTTCGGGTATTCCGCGCGTTCTCGGACGAGCGCAGGCTGCGCGTTCTGGAGCTGCTGACGCAGGGCGAACAGTGCGCCTGCGTCCTGTTGGAAAAGCTGGACATCTCGCAGCCCACGCTGTCTTATCATATGAAAATACTCTGCCGCTCAGGCATAGTAAAGGAACGCCCGATCGGGCCGTGGAAATACTATTCCATCGACGGCGAAGGCTGTGAGTACGCGCAGAGGCTGCTGCAGGCGCTTCGGGACGGCGGAGACGGAGTGAGCATACGGCTTATCCGTCTGATCGCCGGGCTGGGCCGCGCCGCGGGCGCGGAGCCGCGGGACGGCAGGAGCCAGGAAGGATCCCGGGACGAACGCCCGGCAGCGTGCCGCTGCCTAAGCACACTGTGAAAAAGGAGAGCGAACTATGAGAAAATTTGCGGTATTCAGCGGCTTTCTCGGCTCGGGCAAGACCACGACGATGATGGCCCTGACCCGGTATTACACGGAGCGGTACGGCAAGGCGGCCATGATCTCAAACGATCTCGGAGCCGGCGTGACTCTTGCCGACGACCGGCTGGCAAAGCTCAGCGGCGTAAACGCGTCGCAGATCACGGACTCATGCATCTGCTACTGCCACGACGTGCTTACCGACAGGCTGAACTCTTACTATGCCGACGGCTGCGAGCTCGTCGTTTCTGATATCCCCGGCTTCGGCGTCGGGGCGCTGGAGCACGTGTATCACGGTCTGAGCGAGGAATATCCCGGAGAATTTGAGTTTGCTCCCTTCACCGTGCTCATCGAGCCGCGCAGCGCGGCTCTTCTTCACGGCGGAAACGCCGGAGACGTGGGATATATCCTGCGCGCGCAGCTCAAGGAGGCCGATCTCATCGTGCTGAACAAGAGCGATCTGCTCCGGCCCTCCGAGCTCGAAGCGCACAGGAGCCGGCTTGCCGAAGATTTCCCGCAGGCGAAGGTCATTTCCATCAGCGCGCTGACGGGGGACGGCCTTGAGGAGCTCTCCGCGGCGCTGAAGAACGGCAAAGCGTCCATGCGGCATCCGGATATAGACTATGACGGCGAAGATCTGCAGAACGCGATGGATCGGATCACCGAATATTATCTCGAGTATGCCGCCCGTGTCTGCTGCGATGATTTTGACGGCGCAGACTATCTGTCGGATATCGCGCGCATGGCGCAGGCCGAGCTGAAGGCCGGAGGCTATGAGATCCCCCACATGAAGCTGCTTGCCTGGGAGCCCGAAGGCGATTTCGGCAAGGTCGACCTGCTCGGAGCGGACCGGCCGATAGAGGTCGCGAGGCGCTTTGCGGCTCCCTGTACCGATATCGCGGTCGTGCTGAACGCAAGCGCCGTCTGTCCGGCAGCCGCGCTGGACGAGATCGTCATGGGCGCGGTAAACGCCGCTTCCCGCCTTTATCAGCTCGATCTCAACATTTTCAAAAAAGAGTTCTTCAATCTGGGCGAGTGACCGCCGTCATTCCGGGGTCTTTTAAGGGCGCAGTCTCCATGCCGTTTTGAGACTGCGCCCTTATCTCTGCCGCCGATCCACTTGCGCAAAGCGCCGACATGTGATAGAGTATGCGCTGAGCGTGGCGCGCCTGTCCCCTGCCCCGTTCAGCACATACGGTAAAGGAACGACAAACATGTATTATTCGGCGATCGGTATCATTGCCGTATTGATCCTTCTTATCGAAAATCAGGATATCCTGTTCAAGCGCGGCGTCGGCTCGGACGCCCCCGTATGGAAGGTATACCGCCGTTTTCTGTTCGCGGTTACGGTATACTACGTCACGGATATACTTTGGGGCGTGATCGAAAGCCGGAAGCTCCCCGGCCTGCTGTTCGCCGACACGCTGGTCTATTTCATAGCCATGGCCGTGGGCGTGCTTTTCTGGACGCAGTACTCGGTGACCTATCTCGACGAGGACAACGCTTTCGGGCGTTTTCTGATGTACGCCGGGCGCTTCCTCTGCGCCGCGGTCACGGTGATCGTCGCGGTCAACATCTTCACTCCGGTGCTCTTCGAGATCGACGCTCAGTGCGTATACAGCGCCAAGGTCCTCAGATACGTGCTGCTCGGAGTGCAGATCCTGCTGCTTCTGCTGATATCGGTATATGCCCTGCTCTCCCTGGCGCGCAAGAAGAACGCGGCGACGAAGCGATACCGCACGCTTGCTCTTTTCGGCCTGATAATGGCGGTTTTTCTCGCCGCTCAGCTTTGGTTCCCCTATCTCCCGCTCTATTCCATCGGCTATATGCTCGGGCTCAGCCTGCTGCACACCTTTGTCGTCAACGATGAAAAGGAAGGGTTCAAAAGGGGGCTCGTGGAGTCGCTCCAGCGCGAAAAGCGGCAGCATGATAAAATAAAATCGGCCATGCAGCTTGCTTATACGGATCCTCTTACCGGCGTGAAAAACAAGCACGCGTTCATTGAGGCCGAGCAAAATATCGACCGCCGCATAGACGACGGCACGATATCCCGGTTCGGCGTCGTGATCTTCGATCTGAACGACCTCAAAAAGGTCAACGACTCCCGCGGGCACGAGCTCGGCGACCGGTATATCGTCGACGCCTGCAGGATGATATGCGTCTGCTTCAGGCACAGTCCCGTCTATCGCATCGGCGGAGACGAATTCGCCGTGATCGCCGAAGGCGCGGATTACGAGCTTCTCGACGAGCTGCTTGAAAGCTTTGACGGGCAGATGAACGCAAACTCCGCGCAGGGCTCGTTCGTGATCGCCTCCGGCTGCGCCCGCTTCGATCCCGGTACCGACAACAGCTTCAGCTCCGTTTTCAAGCGCGCCGACGAAACGATGTACCGGAGAAAGCGGCTGCTCAAACACGCTTCGGGCAGCGTTCCCGAGACGGCGCGGCATAAATAAACGCCCTCCCCTGCAATCGCAGCGGATGGCTTCATTTCTTTGCCCGGACATATTTCTGAGCCGGCCGATCCGTCATGGATCGGCCGGCTCGGAATTTGATCATATTCACCGTGAAACGGTGCACTCTACGCCGAGAGCTCTGTACCTTTCGCAGACGGCATCCACTTCCTCGGCCTTCATCAGTTCGAGCGCTTCGAGCGTATAGGGTATGTCCAGCGCGGCGTACTTGCCCATGCCCATGCGGTGATACGGGAGCAGCTGCAGCGCCGCGTCCTCCCTGCCGAGAGAGAGTATGAATTCCGCAGTGGCTTTGATATTTTCTTCCGTGCTGTTCACGCCCGGGATGAGCGGCTGGCGGAAAAGGATATTCGCCCCCGCGCCGGCAAGAAAACGGGCGTTGGAAAGAATTCGCTCGTTGCCGAGCCCGGTATACTCTTTGTGCTTTTCCGGGTCCATGAGCTTCAGATCGAAATAGAAGGTATCCGTCAGCGGCAGCACCGCTTCGAAGGCGCTTTGGGGCACGCAGCCGCAGGACTCCACGCAGGTATTTATCCCGCCCTCCCTGCACAGCTCGAAAAGGCTTTTGACGAATTCGGCGTGCGTCAGCGGCTCGCCGCCCGAGACGGTCACTCCGCCGCCGGAGTTTTCATAGAAGATCTTGTCCCGGCGGACCTTGTCGTAAACCTCGTCCACGCTCATTTCCCTGCCGTAGCGCACGAGCGCGCCGTAGAAGCAGCCGTCGACGCAGTCGCCGCAGTCATCGCACTTTTCCCGGTCGATGCGCTTATCGGGCTCGGGCAGTATTGCGCCCCTGGGGCATTTTTTCGCGCAGCGTCCGCAGTGCTGACACAGGTTTGCGAGGAAGCCCACCTGCATCCTGTCGACGAGATTTTCGGGATTGGCGCACCAGCGGCAGCGCAGCGGGCAGCCCTTGAGGAAAACCACGGTGCGTATGCCCGGGCCGTCGTGGATGGAATAGCCCTGAATATTTTCGACCAGCGCGGTAAGTGCCATGTATCATACCTCTTTCTTTGCCGTCAGACTCGGTTTTTTCTTCCGGGGCCTGGTGAGTCCGGCGGACTTGCGGTTGTTGTATACGTTGAAGGCGACGGCCAGCACGATGATGACGCCCTGCACGGCCTGGGAGTAATTGGTGTTGATATTGAGCATGACTATCATGTTTTCCACTATTCCCGCGAGCAGCGCGCCGAAAACGGCGCCGGCGATATCGCCGTAACCGCCCATGATGTCCGCGCCGCCCACGACGAGGGCAAGCATGATCATCATTTCATAGCCCTGCGCGGTAGTGGCGGAGGTGACGTAGTTCATGCTGGTAAGCACTATGCCGCCCACGCAGGCAGTGAGGGAGCATATCACGTAGCAGCCCACGCGGAAAACGCGGGAATTGATGCCCACCAGCTCCGCGGCGGCGCGGTTGGCGCCCACGGCGTAAACGCGGCGTCCGAAAACCGTGAAGGCGAGTATCAGCCCTACGATCACGGCGACCGCGACAAAAATGACGATCGGCATGGGTATGCCGAAAAGCCTGGAGTTGGCTATGCGGTAGAAAAAGCCCTCCGTGTTTGTAAGGTGGATGAAGGAGCCCTTCAGTATGGCGGAGGCGAGACCGTAAAGCAGCTTGCCGGTCGCCAGCGTCACCACGAAGGAGGGCAGCATGAGGTAGGCGTCGCATACGCCGTGGAGTATGCCCACGGCTATCGCCGCCAGCACCGCCAGCACAAGGCCCACGGCGAAAGCGCCGTCTGTCATGCCGTGACCGTTATAGTACCACAGGCAGATAACGCTTGTAAAGGCTGCCGTAGAGCCCATGGCAAGGTCTATGCCGCCGGTCAGCATGGCGAGCAGCATGCCGCAGCACATGATGCCGTATATGGCTATCGACATAAGTATTGTGCGCAGGTTGCCGAGGGAGAAGAAGCTGCGGTTGCCTATCAGCATTATGACGAGCAGCACGGCGAGGATCAGTCCGCGCTGCGCCCAGACGTTGGCAAATATGTTTCTGTTTTTCATAATACCTCTCCTTCCTTTGCGGCGACGCCGGAGGAGGCGAGCAGGACTGCCTGCTGCGTGGCCTTGTGATCCTTGAACTCCTGGAAGAAGGTACCGTTGTGCAGCACCAGGACCCGGTCTGACACCTCGGTAAGCTCGGCGAGATCGGACGAGACCATTATAATGATCGCGCCCTTGTCCGCCAGCTTCCGCATGTATACATACAGCTCCGCCTTTACGCCAACGTCGACGCCCACGGTGGGCTCGTCGAGTATCAGCACGTCGACGTCGCGGCTGAGCCAGCGGGCGAGTATCACCTTCTGCTGGTTGCCGCCCGAGAGATTTTGTACCGGCAGCCTGCGCATGGCCGGACGCACGTCGTAATCCGCTATTGCCTTCTCGGCGTGGCCGATCTCGTCCTTTCCCTTGACTATGCCGCCGCTGCTGAGCCGGTCGTAGCTGGATATCGCGATATTGCGGAGTATGGACAGCTGCGGGAAGAAGCCCTCCGTGCGCCGGTCCTCCGGCACCATGCCGAAGCCGGCCTTGATGTTCTTCGCCACGCTGCGGCTCACCGGCCTGCCGTCGAGAGTGATGCTGCCTTTGTAATTCTTTATCGCTCCGTAAATGCAGCTGACGAGCTCCGTCCTGCCGGAGCCTACCAGCCCGCCTATGCCGAGTATCTCGCCGCCGCAGGCTTTGAAATTGATATCATGCAGTAGCTTGCCGAGCTGCAGGTCCCTGACCTCGATGCAGTGATCCGGGTTTACGTTGGGCGTTCTCACGCCGGTTTTTTCTATCTCGTGCCCTATCATCATGGACGTGACCGTATCGGCCTCGACCGTTTTGGAGTCCACCACGCCGACGACCTCGCCGTTGCGCATGATGGTAAGGCGGTCGGTGACCCGGTAGATCTCCTCAAGGCGGTGGGAAATGTACAGTATGCTCGTCCCGCGCTCGCGCAGCCCCTCCATCGTTACGAAAAGCTGCTCGGTCTCGCTCGCGGAGAGAGAAGTCGTCGGCTCGTCCATGATGAGGAGCTTCGCCTCGGTGGACAGGGCCTTGAGTATCTCGGTCATCTGCCGCTGCGCCATGCCCATGGTAGCCACGAGCGTATCGGGCTTGAGGATGAAGCCGTATCTGTCTATGAGCTCCTGCACCCGGCGGCGCATTTCCTTCCTGTCGGGCAGACCGTGCTTCATGAGCTCGTGGCCCAAAAAGATGTTTTCCGCAACAGTCAGCTCCGGCACCAGCGACAGCTCCTGATAAATGACGGATACGCCCGCCTCCGCCGCGTCGTGGCGGTTATTGATCTGCACGTGCTTCCCGTCGATGTATATCTCGCCGTCGTCCTTCGTATATACGCCGGTGATTATCTTGATTATGGTGCTTTTGCCCGCGCCGTTTTCGCCCATCAGCGCGTGGATCTCGCCCTTGCGGATCTCGAGATTTACGTTTTTCAGCACCTGTATGCCGTTGAAGGATTTGCATATGTTTTCGGTCCGGAGGATCAGTTCTTCGTTCATCACGCGTTTCCTCCCTTCGCCTTCGCCTGAGCCTCGAGCAGCGCCTCTTCCGCGTTGTTCCTGTCCGCCATTGCCTTAAGACGGCGCGCCGTGATCGCGGCAAAGCCGGCGTCGCTCATTATGGCTATAAGAATGACTGCGCCCTGGAAAACGTACTGCCAGGAGGTATCCAGGCCGTACTTATACATGCCGTTGTTTACCAGCGTCATGAATATCGCGCCGAGGAAGGCGCCGACGGTATCGCCCCTGCCGCCGCCCAGCATAACGCCGCCCACCACGCAGGCCGCGACGGCGTTGAAGCCCATGCCGCCGCCCAGACTGAGGTAGGCCGTCTGCTGATACGCCACGGTGAATACCGCCGCCACGGCGCAGCAGGCGCCGCAGACGGTAAAGGTGCTTATCTTCATGCGCCTTACGTTCACGCCGCTCATCTCCGAGCTTTTGGAGTTGGAGCCCATGGCGTAGGTGTGCAGGCCGTAGCGCGTGCGGGTAAGTATGAACCAGGCGATCACGGTGAGAACGATCCATACTATCACGATGTAATAAAAGCCGCTGATATGCTTGCCGAGCATCAGAAAGGCCTTGTTTTTTATCTCCTGGCTCATTACCGTACCGCTTTCGTCCTTAAGTATCGTCAAAAGGCCGAAGCCCGTGAAGACGAAGCCGGTCGCGAGAGTGGTGATAAAGTCGTTGAGATAAAAGCGGGTAATGACCCAGCCGTTGAAAAAGCCGCATGCCGCGCCGATCACCACGGCGGCAAGCAGCACCGCGGGCCAGGGCAGCCCCATGCAGGCCAGGCGGCAGGCGACTATGCCGGTAAAGCAGATTATGCCTCCGGAGGACAGGTCGATACCGCCCCCGATAAGGACAAAGGAGACTCCCACGCATATTATGCCGGTGTAGGCGGATACGCGCAGTATCTCCTGAATATTCCGAAGCTTGAGAAAGCTGTCCGCCGATGCGGCGAATATCGCGGAGAGCACCGCGATCAGGCCGAGGGTGATCAGCTTTCGCGTGAATTTCTGACTTATTTTCAAGGCTTCCACTCCCTTGATGAAAGAATAGCCGGTCTATTCCGCTCCTTTACGGTCCTTCGGGCCGTATCTGCGGCTTCGGCGGAGGCCCCTGAAGGGCCTCCGCCCGGATCATTGCCCTGCGAAGCTTTATTGATTATCAGTAGTTGTAGGCGCTCATATCCCAGTGCGCGCCGCGGATGGTCTCGATGACGTTCTCGGAGGTAACGTTCTTGGTGGGCAGCAGTACGTTGGCGAAGAACTCGTTGTTCAGCTTCTTGGAGTTCACGCCCATCTGCACGTAGTTCATGGCGCTGACCATGGCCGCGTAGCCCTCATAGAAGGGATCGGAATAGCTGGTGCCGGTGACCTTGCCCTGCGCGATCGCGTCGAGAACGGCGGGAATGCCGGAGTAGCCCCAGATGATGATGCCGTCGTCCTGGCGGCCTGCCGCCTCGATGGCCTGGGAGGCGCCGATGGCGGTGTTGTCGTTGACGCAGTAGAGCACGTCGATGTCCTTATACTTGGTCAGGACCTCGCTGGCGGCCTGATAGCCCACCTCGATGGAGGTAATGGTCTGAGCGTAGTCCTCCAGGATCTCGAACGCTCCGGTCTTCTTGGCGTAGTCCTCAAAGCCCTGGCCCATGGTGCAGGCAAGCTTGAGCTCGGCGGGAACGTCGAGGATGACGGTCTTGGCGCCGGAGGGGACCATTGCGGAAATGACCTCGGCGGCCTCGTAGCCGGCGTCATAGGTGGTGTTCTGAATGTGCGCGGTGTGTACGCCGGAGGCGCCGTTGTTGATGGTGATGACGGCTATGCCGTGCTCCTCGGCCTCGGCTATGGTGGAGTTGAGCGCGGTGGCGTCCATGGCGTTGAGGAAGATCACGTTGACGCCCTGGGTGATGCACTCGTTCATCAGGTCGATCTGATTGCTGGGATTGAAGCCCGCGTCATAGGTATCGAGAGTGATGTTCGGGTAAAGGGCTATGGCTTCCTGCATGCCCTTGAGGATCACGGGGAAGTCTTCCTGTCCGGCGCCCATCGGGATATAGGCCATCTTGCAGGCCGCGCCGCCGTTGATGTCAACAATGGGCTTGTCGTGGGTCTCTGCTTCGGTCGCGGAGCCGCCGCCGGCATTGCCGCTGCATCCGGCAAACAGTGCCAGGACAAGAACGATCGCGAGAACGGCTGCTAAAAGCTTGGTTTTCATTTTCTGTTCCTCCGTTTTTATTATTGTTTGTTTTCTTTTTTTATTTCCGATGGGTCTCCCCATCCGTCCTGCAATTCGTCACAGCTCGAATTCGCTGCGGTATATCACGTCGTCCTGTATGCCCTGAGAGAGCTGGACGAAGTAGGCGCTGAAGCCGCCTATGCGTACTATCAGGTCGGGATAATCCTCCGGGTGAGCCTTGGCGTCCTTAAGCTGCTCGCTGTCGAGGATGTTGTACTGTATGTGGGAGCCGCCCGCCTTCATGTAGGCGTTGGTATATGCCACGAGCTTGTCGATGCTCTCGTCGGAGCGCAGCAGCGAGGAATTGAACTTCTGGTTGAGCACCGCGGCGCAGCATACGCTGCTGTATTCGCTGTGCAGCGCGCTGCGGAGCACGGCGGTGGGGCCGTTTTTGTCCGCGCCCCTCATGGGGCTGAGCGAGCCGTCGTTCAGAGGCTCCAGCGCGGGACGTCCGTTGGGCAGAGCTCCGGCGCCGAGGCCGCCGAAGTAGTGCCACGCGAGGCCCTCGCGGGAAATGATCATGTTTCGGAACGGGGCGTTGTCATATGAATATATGATCTCGGCGCTGCGGTCGGAGACGCGCTTTACCATCTCGTCCGCCTCGTCGATATCGTTGCCGTACTTCGGCTGGCGCAGGCAGAGCTGACGTATCTCTTCTCCCCTCACGCCGGCGAAGTTGCTGTCCAGCGCGTCCATGAGCTCGTCCATGGTGAGCGTCTTTTCGTCATATACGAGACGCTTTATGGCCACGAAGGAGTCCGCCACGTCGATTATCGCGCGGTCGGAAACGCCGAACATCGAGTAATCCGGGTGCGCCTTGCACAGGTCCTGCCCCAGGTCCATGCCGGCCTCTATGCCGAGGATGGACAGCAGCGGGGTGCGGATATACTCATGGCACATGTCGCGGGCGACCGCTCCGAGCCACAGGGCCTTGTGTATCAGAGCCTTTTCCTGGCGGAAGAAGGCCTCGTACAGCTCTTCGAAGGTTTTGAAGCCGCGCGGATCGCCGGTCTCAAGGCCGGTTTTCACGCCGTTGATATCCAGGCCGTTGTGAAGGGTCAGGTGCAGAACGGCGGCCAGGTTGTAGGCGGCCACGCCCTCCGCGCCGTAATGCTCCGCCCTGTTGGGCAGGCAGGGATACACGCAGCCCAGTCCGCGCCACTCCACGGCCTCCTCGAAGGGGATGCCCCAGTCCATGTACTTGCGTATCATGACCTCGTCGCTCTGGAACAGAGGTATACCGCCGCGGGTCTCGAGGTTGGTGCGTATGGCCTTGTTCATCATCCAGTCGGGGGTCTGCTCATTCCAGCGCAGGCCCACGGTGGGGCTGGAAAGCTTCAGCTTGGCGACGACGTGGAGGATAAGGTAGCTCAGCTCGTTGGACATATCGGTGTGATCCTGTCCGAGTCCTCCTACCATCACGTTGTTGATGCCGTAGTTGATCTGATGGGTCTCCTTGTTCATGTCGTCGGACACGAAGGTCTGCGTGCCCCAGCGGCCTATCATGTCGGCGAGAGCAGAGGCGAGCTGCTCCAGCGGCACGCCGTCGGCAAGATCCTTTTTGAAGTATCCGTAAAGGTACTGGTCGGCGCGCGCCCAGTGGCTGTTGTTCTGCATGGGGTTCTCGAACATCTTGGCCAGAGAGCACATTTCCATGAACTGCAGGGCCTCGCGGAAGGTGCGCGGAGGATTTTCCGGGACCCATTCGCAGGTCTCGGCTATTTTTTCAAGCCTTGCCCTCTCGGCGGGATCGCTCTCGGCGGCGGCCATTTCGCGGGCAAGCGCGGCATAGCGTCTGGAATGGTCTATCGTGGCCTGCAGGACGATCATCGCGGCTTTCCAGAAATATACCTTATTCACGTCAGTGCCTCCGGCGGCGATATAATCGTCTATATGCTCCCGGCAGCGTTCGATATATTTCTTAAGTCCCGCGGGAAGGATATTGGGCCAGTCGAGAGCGGAGGTACTCTGTCCGGTTATTCCGTTCTGAAGCCCGGGATCGCGCAGCTTCGCGGCCTCGGTCTGCTTTGCCCAGTCCCCCACCAGCTCATGCCAGGCGTCGTAAGTGCGCTTGGGCATGCATATGGGTTCGAAAATGCGTACCGCCTCGCGCAGGACTTCGAGCTCTTCCTTATCGAGCACGGCGGACGCGTCCAGCGTTACGCCGATCACGCCGTCGTCGTTCCAGATATCGCGGATGTAATCGCCGCAGACGTTGATCGCCGTCTGGCAGCCGATGACGCCGGTCGTGGGACGGCCGACGATCTCGTCAAAGGGGTGGATCTTTATGGGTACGTTGTCCATGACCTTTTTAAGCATTTTCGCGATACGGATCTCAAGATCGTCGCCCTCGGTCTCGCGCCAGGACTCCACGGTAAGACGCTCGCGGTCCACGTATACCCGCCAGGGCGCCGCCTTCATGGCCGCGCGCCAGGCCTTGTTTCTCTCGCTCAGTTCAAGCGCGTCTATCTGCTCCAGAAGAGAGCGGTCAATTTCATACATGGCGATTACCTCCCGAAATCAACTTATAGTCAAGTGCGCATGTGATTATAGCAGGCCGTTATTCCGGAATATCCGCCGTGGCTCGTGCTATAACAAATCGCGGGTACCGGAACTCGGTTTTCGTGCTCGCCGTCGGGAAAGAGCGGGGTATTTTTACGGTTTTATTACCTGAGTCAATGATATCCCATTACTCCGCTACCGTCAACTGTTCCAGATATGAAATAATACTATACCTGGCCGAGTGACTTTCGTTTACAGGGGTGTTATAATAGCTGCAACATATAGTTATAGCTGAAAGGTCGGTCGGATATGGCAGATATCAACATGCGGCAGATCGAAGTATTTCTCTGCGCCGCCAAGTATCAGAACATTTCCAAAGCCGCGGCTGAGCTGTATATCAGCCAGCCCGCGCTGAGCAAGACCATCTCCAGGATCGAAAAGGATTACGGCAGCCCCCTTTTCTGCCGCACCAACCGCGGCGTCAGGCTTACCGACGAGGGCAAGGAGCTGTATTCCCGGCTCGACTTTGAATTTCACCGCTTCCGCGTAAGCGTGGAGGGCATACTGAACCGCAAGCGTTTCGATCCGTCCGACACGCTGCGCATAGGCAGCCTTAACCGCGAGGTCATTTATCTCGTCGCGCAGGAACAGATACAGGCATACAGGCTCCGGCACCCCGAGGTGCGTATCGAGCTTGAGCGCTACGACGCCTACTCCCTGCGCAGAAAGCTTCTGTGCGAAGAGCTTGACCTTATCATGACGCGGGACTCCGAGCTCATCCCGCCCGAGGAATTCGAAACGCTCTTCATGTGCGAATATCCCGTGTTTTTCCTCGTCCCTCTCTCCCTTTCGGACGCCGGAGTGGACGCGCTGAACGAGAAAACGCTGTTTCTCGAGTCTCCGGTACAGCGCCGGCGCGCCGAGGAGATCTGCGGAGATTACGGCATAGTTCCCGGAGACGTGCGTTACGCCGGCTCGTACTCCATGCTGGCGACGCTTATCTGCCGCGACGGCGGCTTCTCCATAGACAGCAAAATGGTGCTTTCCGACGCGGAGGAGGCGAGCATAGCCTATCTTCCGGTCAAGCGCGCTTTTCACGGGCGCGTGGAGTCGGCCTGGCGCCGCGGACATATTTCTCCGCTCGCCGCCGATTTCGCGGCGTTTCTGCGTCCCGGAGAGGCCGCTTTGCCCAACGCGTGACGTTCCGGGATACACATATATTATTGAGGAGAACAGGACCATGAATATCAATCCGGAGCTTCTTAAAGAAATAGACGCCATAGAGCTGAGCCCTTCCAACCGCGCGTGGCGCGAGGCCGTCCGGAACGCGGAGTGGCGCATACACGGGGACCGGCAGCGTCTTGCCATGGAGTCCTGGCGCTCTACCGAGGGCGAGGATCTTGAGATACGCCGGGCCAGGCTTCTCGCTCACGTGCTCGATCACATGCCGATAGACATACTGCCCTTCGATCTTATCGTCGGGCGGGCCACGCCCTCCGTGCTCGGCTGCGCCACCGCAATGGATATCTGCGGGGATTACATTCCCGCCATATGGAACGACGACGGCCGCGTGGACGCCACCATGGACGCGAGCGTGCTCCTTGACGGAGAAACGCTCGGTATCCTGCGTGAGGCCGCGCGTCTTTTCGGCGGAAAGACCGCGCCGGACCTCTCCTACAAGGCGTGGGAGGAGGCCGTCGGTTCCTTCGGCAGGGACATGGAGGACGCCAAGCTGAAGGACCCCTCGCTCGACGCCGCCGTCTTCGGCCAGGTCACCACCGCGCTGAACTGGGATAAGATACTCTCCGTCGGCCTGGGCGGGTATATCGCCGAGGCCGAGGCGCACCTTGCCGAATTCCGTGCCGGAACGGACACCGACATTTCAAAAGCGTATTTCTGGGAAAGCGCGGTCATCGTGCTGCGCGCGGTCATCCGCGTCGGCGAACGCTACGCGGTGCTTGCCGAGGAAAAAGCCGCCGTAGAGACCGATCCCGGACGCGCCGGCGAGCTTCGGGAAATCGCGCGCGTATGCCGCCGCGTCCCGGAAAACCCGCCGGGCTCCTTCCGCGAGGCGCTGCAGCTCATGAGCCTTTGCGGTCTTGCCAAGATATCCGAGCACCCGATGCACGGCAATCCCCATTGGGGCCGCGCAGACCGGTATCTCTATCCGTTTTTCATGCGCGATATCGAGAGCGGCGTTCTGACCGCGGCGCGGGCGGGCGAGCTTATCGCCGATCTTATCGGGCGCTGGGGCACTCAGTGCTTCGTTCAGCCGCGCAGTCAGAAGCTGTCTCATCAGATCAATTTCTGCATCAACAACATAATGGTCGGCGGCGTGGATAAGCAGGGCCGCGACGCGAGCAACGAGCTGAGCTATCTCATACTGCACATGGTCGGCCTGCTGAAGCTCTCCTCCCCCACCGTCGGGCTGAAATGGAGCCGCGTCACTCCGGACTGGCTGATGAAAAAGGCCATACGCACCAACATGGAAACTCGCGGCGGCATCCCCCTGTTCGAAAACGACGACGCGGTCGTCGCCCACTACGTCCGCGACGGCATACCCTACTCCGACGCGGTGGAATGGGCGGGGCTCGGCTGCGTGTATCCCTGCATCCCCACCAAGGCCGAGCATACCGGCGCCCACGGACTCGGCGCCTTCAACGTGGCGGGCTGCCTGCATCTCGCGCTGCACAACGGTCTTGATATAAACGGCAGGCAGACCGGACTGCCCACCGGAGACCCGCGCACCTTCGACAGCTTCGAGCAGCTTTACGGCGCTTTTCTGCGCCAGCACCGTCATATAAGCCACGGCTGCTTCCGTCTGGGCAATATCGCCCGGCGCATCGAAAAGGATTATATCCGCCTGCCGCTCATCTCGGTCCTCGGGCTGCAGTTCTGCATGGACGCGGGACGCGATACCGTGGACGCGGACCCCGAGCACACTCTGCAGGGCATAGGCGACCGCGGCATAATCGACGCCTCCGACGCGCTTTACGCCGTAAAGTATCTGGTATTCGACGAAAAAAAGCTCACCATGGACGAGCTCATGGACGCGCTTGACAGCGACTTTTCCGGCGAGCGCGGCGAGGAGATACGCCGGCTCTGCCTTGCCGCCCCGAAGTTCGGCAACGACCTTGAGGGCCCCGACATGATGGCAAGACGCGTCAGCGACGACAGCGCCGCCATAATCAAAAGCTACGACAACTCCCCCTTCCCGCCCATCATGATCGCGCGGGAGGGCCTCGCCTGGCATTATCTCGGCGGGCTCGGCGTCGGCGCGCTGCCCAGCGGCCGCAAGGCGCTCGAGCCTCTGTGCGACGGCTCCATATCCCCGATGCGCGGCGCTGACAAAAACGGGCCCACCGCCGTGCTGCGCAGCGCGCTGACCGCCGGCTTCAAGGACTCCTACGCCCAGGTGCTCAACCAGAAATTCAGCGCCTCCCTGCTGCGCGGTGAGGACGGCGCGGAGAAGCTCTGCGCCTATACAAAAGCCTTCATGTCCGCGGGCGGTACCCACATACAGTACAACATCCTCGACAGCGAGGATCTTAAGGACGCGAAGGTCAGCCCGGAGGACCACGGCGACCTCATCGTCCGCATCGGCGGCTTCAGCGCCTACTTCGTACAGCTCTCCGAAGAGATACAGGACGACGTCATCCGCCGAAGCGAGCTGTCGCTCTGACCGCTCACAGACCGCGATAAAAAAGCGCAGACCGCGATACGAAATCACGGTCTGCGCTTTTTGATTTCCGTTTTTTGAAACGCCTTCCCGCGTCCCTGTCAGGCGGCCGCGTCCGCGGGCGTATAGACCACGCCGTCGCCGTATATGGTCGTCCAGTCGTTCTTCATGGATACGGGTATCCAGTCGAATTCCTCACACAGCGCGTACATTTTGTCCGCCTTGCTTTGGCTGCCGTTCTCCCGCTCCGTATCGTCGCAGCAGAGCATGAACGCAAGGCTCCTGTAAGGATTGCCGCTCGTAACGAATTCCGCCATGCTGCTGTCGCCCGTGCTGTTGCCGAAGGAGAGCACCGGCTGCTGCCCTATCTCCTGCATGATGACCGAGACCTTGTTCATTTTGAGATTTTTTATTATGAATTCGCCGCCGAGCACCAGCTTTTCACCGTCGGAAAAGACGTAATCCAGTCCGTCCTCGCCGCCCTGAGCGTTCGATACTATCGTCTCGTCCGAGCCTATGATCTGTCTGTTGGGTATATCAAGGGGAGAATCATCCACTATCCCGCGGACTATCAGCCGGTCGGTGCCGCTGACGATGTATACCGTGAAGCCGTTGTCCTGCAGATGATCCACGACCTGCAGCATGGGCAGATACCAGCCGTCGCCGCGCTTCATGCCCGCGTAGCTCGGCATGGGAAGCTGCTTGAACGCCCGGATATATTCGTTGAACTCCTCCAGCGTCATGCCCGCGAAGGCCGAGGCTACGGCCCTGCCGTGGTCGACCTCCAGCCCGGGGAAGGATTTGCCCGTTTCGTTTTGTTCCTTTATCCTGTTTGCCGTCTCGCGCTCGAAATCCGACGCCTTGTCCCTGTATTCCGGGTCCTCCAGCACGCGGTATTCGAGCAGCGTATAGTCAAAGTAATTCGGGTCGGTCTCGCAGAAAAGCGTCCCGTCCAGATCGAATACGGCGACGCGGTCCCGCTCGGGGATATAGTCCGGGCTGTCTTCGTCCGTCACGGCCTCGACGTACGCCGTCAGAGCTTCCGCGGCGGCGGAGCCGTCCGTCCACAGCGAAAGCGGGTCTTCCGTCCTGCCGGCGTCGGCAAAGCGCCGCAGCATCACCGCGGTCTGCGCGCGGGTGAGCTGTCCGTCCGGGCTGAGCAGGCCGCCGCTCATGCCCTCGATAACGCCCGAGCCTACCGCCCACTGCATCGCCGGCATGTATTCCTCTTTTACGTCGAACGCGTCGTTATAGCTGAGGATATTCGTATCCTCCCCCACGCTGACGTCCATACCGCAGTATTTTGCCGTGTTCCACAGCAGCAGGGCGGTCTCTCCGCGGGTCAGCACGTCCCCCGGGCCGAAGCGTCCGTCGGGGCAGTCGACTATCTTCTCCTCCGCGGCCCAGTGCGCCGCCTCGGCATACCAGCTGCCCTCCTCCGTGTCGGAGCAGGCCGCGGTCCGGTCCGCTGTCGGCTCGCCGGCCATTCTCCAGAGTATTGTAACGAGCTGGGCGCGGGTAAGCTTGCCCCCGGGGCTGAAGGCCGCTGCGCCCGTTCCGTTCATCAGTCCGTTTTGATATGCGTATAACGCTCCGTCTGCGTACCATGCTCCCTCGGGCACGTCGGCAAAGGGCATGCCGCTGCGCCACATGGCCGCGCGGGCCGCGATATTGTTCTTCAGCTCGGTGAAGAAGAACATATAGTCGTAGATGTGGTAAGCTCCGTCCGGGAAAATGTCGATCACCGCGGGATACTCCTCCGCGCTGACGTCCGTTACGACAAGCTCTCCGCGTTCTCCGATATACGCCCCGCAAAGTCCCGGGATAGGCTCGGCCCCGGCAGACATCACCGCGCCGTGGTTTTTCGTCCTGTCCGCGGGCGTTCCGTCGGTCTTCCAGTTGAGCGGGTTTATCGAAAGCGCCTTCGTGCCCTCGGGGATCACCAGGGTGTCGGTCAGAGTTCCGTCCTCGCAGTCGAAGCAGACGACCGTTCCGACGTCCGTTTCTCCCCGGGCGGGAACTATCTGAGGATATTCCCGGGTCATTTCCTCGGTGACGGACCAGCCTATGCAATATACGGTGACGAGCCGTTCCCGCAGCGCGGACGCCTCGGCCCCGTCGCCGCCGAAGTATTCCTTCATCAGCTCCAGACACATCTGCGAGCCCTGGGAAAAGCCCGCGAGGATAATACCGCGTCCGCCGTTTTCGCAGTCGAGATACCGACGGAACGCGGCGGAAACGTCTCCGTAGGCCGTCTCAAACGCGGCGGCGCGCCTCTCCTCCGCGAGCTTGTACGCGTTCATGGACATCTGACGGTAGTACGGCGAAAACAGTCTTCCCGTATCCTCATATATGCCCTTTTCCATATCGAGAGCGTTGACGAACTTTGATTTCAGCTTGTCGTTGAGATCGAACGAGTTCGTCTCGCTCCTCGTGTCCACCGTCGGGCATATCAGGAAAATGTCCACGCCCGTATCTTCTCCCATACCGTAATAGGCCCAGCTCGCGCTGTCGGCGTAGTCCGGCGCGCCCCCGGAGTCTTCCGAGGCAAAGGCCGCGCAGGGCAGAAGCATGGCGGCGATAAGAACCCATGCGAGCAAAAAATACCGTTTTTTCATTGTCTGAACCTCCGAAAGAATGATCATATATCTATTTTCGGTAAACGAGCAGCGTCAGCGCGACGTAGAACGCCGTCATGCCGAAGAGTATGAGCGTCTGCTTCAGTCTGTGCTCCGTCAGCAGTCCGACAAATTCCCTCACCGCCGCGTTCGGCCAGAAATACCACTTTGTTTTCGCGCCCATGCCCACGGCCCGCATTTTTACCCGTCTCGCGAACAGGTTTCCGACCAGCTCATGCAGGCGGACCTGAGCGAGACTGCCGGAGACACGGTAATCGTAGCAGAACAGGAACGCTTCTCCCGCGAGCATCAGGAAGGCAAGAAGGATGCCCAAAAAATTGACCGTCCGCTTTCCCTCATGCCGTATGAGCGAAATATTCGAAACGACCAGCGCCGCCGAAAAGCCGAGGATGAACGGCGCCGAAAGCAGCATATACAGCTTCGCGGAATTCAGCAGCGCGTGAAGGACCGCTTCGCCCGTATACAGGCCGGGCATGCGAAGCATGCGCAGGCACAGAACTACGTTCGTTACGAACACGGACAGGTCGAACAGCGCAAAGCCCATGTAATATACGGATTGTACTGCAGCTGTCCGCGCCACGCCCGCAGAAGCTCGATCAGCGTCACGAGGCAGAATGCCGCCGTCACCGCGCAGATCGCGGGGGCGCGCCTTTCGTTGCCTCCGAGCGAGAGCAGCGCGGCCGCGGCTGCCGCGGCCGCCGCGATCGGCAGGAGATGAAACAGCTTCGGTTTTTTGTCCCTTGTATCAAATCGCAGCAAATTCATGGCTCTTCATATCTTCCAGAAAGCGTTTCAGTCCGGCGGGATATTCACTCTCCGCGTCAAGGCCCGTGTCTCCCGGAGCCACCGGCTTGTTTCCGCCGTGATAGTCGCTGCCGCAGGTAACGTACAGTCCGAAGCGTTCCGCAAGGGAAAGCATTTCCCCGCGCAGCGCGGCGTCAAAGCCGGAATAAAAGCATTCCATTCCCCCGAGTCCCATTTTGACAAGACGTCTTACGCGCTCTTCCATCTCGTCTGCGGCTATCAGCTGGTCCCCGTCCCCGAAAGCGGGATGGGCAAGAACGGGAACGCCCCCGGCGTCCGATATGCCCCGTATGGCCTGCTCGGGGCGGATATTGTGATCATCCAAATGCATCAGGTCGATATAGCGCCTTATCGCCGCGTCTTTAGTCTCCGCGTATCCGTATTTGACCATCAGATTGGCGATATGCGGCTTGCCCGGATTGTCCAGCGCGAGCAGGGCGGATATCTCCTCCTCCGGAAAGCCGAAGCCGAAGCGGGTTTTGATAAATTCAAGCCTTGCCTCGGTCTTCTCCATGCGGAGGCGGTGTCCGAGCTCCGCGACGTTCTTTATCGCAGGCGATCCGGGATCGAACCCGTAGCCGAGGACGTGATATTTTCCGGACCCGTCCCTGCATGAAAACTCCACGCCGCAGATAAAGCGCGGGTCTCCCGCCTTCAGCAGAGCGGGTATGATGACGCCGCATTTCAGCGTATCGTGGTCCGTGACCGAAAAGAGACCTATGCCGGCCTCTCTCACGCGGGAAATGATCTCAAGGGGGCTGTCCGTACCGTCGGAGGCGGACGTGTGGATATGCAGATCTATGCCTTTTCGTTCCATGCGTTCCACCGCGTTTCAGGGCGCTTCAAAATCAAGGCAGTCCGTTTTTCGGAGAAGCCCGGTCAGATTTTCCGTCCACAGCGCAAGCGTGGCCCTGTCCTCCTCCGAGCTCAGATCGGAGTGTCTTCTCTTCCAGTCTATCAGGTCGACGTAGGCCACGCAGCGTATCCGGTTTTCGATCTCTTCCGTCTTCCCGTCGTCCTCGGTGTTAAGGTAGGCGCGGAGCGTCTTTCTCCAGAACTCCCGGGCGACCGACTGATCAAAGCCCTGAAATTCCTTCACTATCCCGTTGTCGTATTCCGAAAAGCCGATATATGAATTGTACATCTGCGCCAGCTCGAACACGGGCCGTCCCACGGACAGGGTATCCATGTCGATAAGCAGCACCTCGTCCCCGGCAAGCACGATGTTTTTCGTATGGCAGTCGCCGTGTATCAGCTTATCGCTTTCCGGGATCCCGGATATCAGACGCTCGGCCTTTTCTCCCGGCTCCGGCGGAAGGGCGGACTTCATTCTGCCCGCCGCCCTGAGCATTTTCTCCTTCGCGGACGGAAGCTTGCCCTGAGGAACGGTGATGCCGTGAAGCTTTTTCAGCATGTCGGTATATTCTTTCACGCACCAGTCCATGCGCTCCGGCTCCTCGGCAAGTATCTTTGCGAAGGAGCGCGCGTTCAGCAGCTCGAAAACCGAGCCGTAGCTGTCCCCTACCCTGACCACGTCATAGGATATCGCGGTCGGAACGCCGAGTATGAGCGCGAGCCTCGCCACCTCCCGCTCATGCCGTATCTCGGAAAGCGCGTCGGCGTTTTTGTAGACCTTTACTACGTTGTCGCTGTCGATGCGGTAGACCTTGCCGTTGAAGCCCTCGCCTATGACCTCGCAGCCCTCCGTGGAAACGGTGCGAAATGCCTTTTCCACTTCCATTATCTCCGTAAAGCCGGTCATTTCGAAAATTTCATATACGTCGGAGCCGACGTTGACTATACGAACGTCCGGATAGGTCTTTTTCAGGCGCAGTATCACGCGCAGTCCGGCGGAAGAAATGTATTTGAGCTCCGCCGCGTCCAAAGTGACCGGTTCTTCCTTTCCGGCGTCGGTCAGCAGACCCATTATTTCGTTTTCCGCCATGGCGGCGTTGCCGGAATCTATCCTGTCCTGCAGCTTTATCGTCATGTCGTTTTGTCCTTCCCTCTTATCCCCGGAGCGGCGGGCTTCCGTCCTCCGCCGGTTTTTTCGTTTCTCCGGTCTGCGCGTTCCGGTAGAGCATCGCGGCCATCTGCTCCCGTGTCACGGGATCGTCGGGGCCGAATTTCCCGTTCCCGTAACCGTTTACTATTCCGCTGTCCGCCGCCCAGCGCACGGACTGCGCGAGACTCCCCTCCGGGGGAACGTCGTCGAAATGATCCTGCTTCGGCTCCGCGGCGCTTTCGTCGGCCAGCTTATAGAGCGCCCGGACGAATTCGCCGCGCATGAGCGCCTTTTCTCACATCTCCGCGTCATCCGCCGCAAAATCCGCGCCGGCGGAGACCGTGATCCTGCCCTGTCCGTAAGGATCGGCGTATTCCTCGCCTACCGCACCTCCGAGCGAATCGACGATATACTCTGTCAGCAGCTGATAGTCCGGCTTCACGCAGTCCAGCAGCAACGGCGCTCCGTCAAACATGGAATATCCGTCGCCGTTTTCCAGCAGCATGTAATTGTGACCGGCCAGCGTATAGGTTTTGTCCGGGTCGATCGCCTCGCCGCCCACGAGCACGTTTTTCACTCTTCTCTCGCCGTCGACCTTCACGAACATGCCGTTTTCGTCCGCGACGCAGGGCGAGTCTATGTAGCTGCATATCTCATACGACAGGCCGGATACCTGCAGAAATCCGCCGGACTCGTTCGGGATGGAATGTGCGCCCCACTCCAGCGCGTCCAGGATCGTCCTGCCGCTGACTTCGATCATGCACAGTGAATTCCCGAAGGGGAAAACGCTGAAAATATCGTTCAGCGTAACGTCACCGGCGCTGATATTCGCGCGGACGCCTCCGCCGTTTACGAACGCTATATCCGCTCCGGACTGATCCCGGAAAGCGTCCGCGCACAGGTCTCCGAGATTGGTTTCCATGCGCCGGACGATGCGTACCGGTTTTCCGGCGGCGTCCGTCGCGACGGGATCGCAGATCGTCAGATCGGCTTCGGTCACGGCTACCGTTTCCTTCAGCTTTTCGTTCAGCTCGTCGGTGGCCTCGGCGACGGCGGCGGTCATATCGTTTTCTATCCCGAGCAGCTTCGGCGCGGGCTCTTCCCTGTCCCAGCTGTATACGCCGGTTTCTATGCTGCCGTCCGGCGCGATGCTGCACCAGCCGATGCACTCCAGCTTGGTTCCGCAGGCTGAGCGCGGCACGGGCTTTCCCTCCGCGTCATTTACGATCATCTGTTCGGTATCATGGCTGTGGCCGTCCAGAAGCACGTCGATACCCGTCGTACGCGAAATGACCTCCGAACAGCTCCACGGGCTGCAGTTGACCGAATTGCCCAGATGGGCCATGACCACTACGCACTCCGCGCCTTCCGCGCGGGCCGAGTCGACCGCGGTCTGCAGGGCGGCGCAAAGGCTTTCTCCGGAATTGTCCTGACAAAAGCCGTATATGAATTCTCCCGACTCGTCCCGGAAATACGCGGGAGTCGAGCTGACGAGCGTTTTCGGCGTCGTCACGCCCACAAAGGCTATTTTCCGTCCGCCGAGCTCCATTATGACGTAGGGCTCGAACACCGCTTCACCCCCGCGGACGAAATTGCAGGAGATATACGGATATTCCGCCTCATCCGCAAGAGCCAAAAACCGATCCGTTCCGAAGTCGAATTCATGGTTTCCGGGGATCGCGACACTGTAGCCCATTTCGTTCATAAGCCCGCCGATCGCCTCGCCCTTTGTCATTACGCCCAGGAAATCGCCCCCGATGCTGTCGCCGTCATCCGCAAGGATCACGTCGTAGCCCTGGGCCTTCAGCGCGCCCTGCGCCTCCCGCAGCCCGGCGTAGCCGAAGCCCTGATCTACGGCGCAGTGCACGTCGCTGGTATACAGTATCATTATCCCTCTGCTTTCGCCCTCGGGCACGAGGAAATCCTGCCAGCGTCCGAGAACTATCGAGAGCTGATCGTCCGCAGCGGTCGCTTTCGGCTCGATGCCGCTGCCGGTCCCGACGATGATGCGGTTCATCACCGCCCACTGCATGGCCTCGTCCGCCCAGGCGGCGACCGTGTCCGCGTCGGCAAAGCCCAGCGGGAACATCCATTCGCCTGTGGGCGCCTGTCCGAGCGCCTGCGTGTTTCTGTAAAGCATCGTGACCATCTGCTCCCGCGTAACGGGGTCGTCCGGCCCGAATTTACCGTTCCCGTAACCGTTTACTATCCCGCTGTCCGCCGCCCAGAGCACGGCGCTCGCCAGCTCGCCCTCCGCCGGAACGTCCCGGAAGCGGTCCTGCTTCGCCCCGGCGTCCGCCGCTCCGCAGAGTGCGAACAGTCCGGTCACGAATTCTCCGCGCGTCAGAGTATCGTCTTCATCTGCCGCGGGCGCGGCGGAGAGGTTCTTTTTCAGCGCCGCGATCTCATCCTCCGTAAGCCCGCATTCCTTCAGATACGCGGCGGCGCAGGCCGCCGGGTCGGCGTTTTTCGGATCGTCGACGCCGAAAGCCCTCGAAAGGCTCTTGACTATGCCGCTGTTCAATACGGCGTCGTATCCTGCCTCGCCGGGCGTAAGGCCGTAATAGTTGCGGAAGGAGAGCATATAGTCGTCGGCGACCTCCTGCCAGCTCGCGCCCATAAGGCATTCCAGCAGCGCGGAGACAAAGCCGGCGCGGTCCTTTCCCTCGGTGCAGTGGATCGCGTATATTCCCGGATGCCCGGCGAAAAAGCGAATGCCCTCCGCCAGCTTATCCTTGAATTCCGCGGAGGAAAAGTCCACGCCCAGGTTCAGCGCGATAAACTCCGTCGTTGAATAATAGCTTTCGTCAAAGCCCTCATAAGCCCGGGCCGAGGCCTCGTCGTCCGCAAGGTTCATCACCACGGTGACTCCCGCGGCGCGCATCGCCGCGTCGGCAAGGGAATTGCGATTATGCTCCGGGTTGATGGGCGAGGCGGAACGGTACAGCACTCCCCTGCCCATGCCGGAGGTCTCCACGGCGCGGAAGTTGGCGAATTCTTCGTCGCTCAGTTCCGGATAATCCGCGCGCTCATCGGTATAGCTGAGCCGATGGAGCAGATATTCGTCCCTGTATCCTCCGGGCTGCTTCATACTCAGCGTAAAGCTTACGGGGCCGGACGCTCCGTCAGCCCGGTTCCACTCGAAGCTCTTGTCCTCGTGCGTGGTCTTGACGGCAATGCCGTACGAGGAGGCAAAATCGCCCATATTGATCGCAAGGCATACGTTCGTGTCGCCGTCGCGCGCAAACACGGCCGGTTCGCCGGAGTCTACGTCGCCGTAATTGCTGCACAGCGGGAGCTCCAGCGTATGATCAAGAAAGCCTACCGTGACGACGTCTCCGTATTCGTATCCCGCCGCCAGCAGCTCCTCTTTGGTCAGCGAGAGCACCACGTTGCCGTATTTCTGGATATTTTCGCTTTCCGCCGTGCCGGTCAGCTCCGGATAGTCCAGCGCGCCTGCCGACAGCGACAGCACAAGCGCCAGTACCGTCACAAGGGCAAATAATACTCCGGTTTTTTTCATTGACATATACCTCTCAGATCAGTCTCAGTCCTCCGCCGGACTCCATTCGAACACCATATCCGTCCCGTACTCGGATTGATCCTCGTGCCAGGTAAAGCCGAGCTCGTCGCGATCGAACACGATCGTCCCCGTGCCGTCGCCGTATTCCGTTTCCTCGCTCTCTATCTCGCCGTCGTCGCCGTAAACGACGATCGTCTTAGTGCATCCGTAATAATCCACGGTCAGCGTATCCGTATCGAGGCGGCCGAGGATGACCCAGCGGGCAAGCTCCCATGCGCTGCTGCCCCACTCTATGGTGATCAGCGCTTCGTCGGCGCCGAAGCACTCTACCAGTGCGCGGGCCCTGCCGCACCCGTACTCGCCTATGAAATTCATCACCGGATTTTGCCAGCCGGGATCCTCTTCGAACACCGCGATGATATCCGCGCTCTCGTCAAGAAGCACGGTAACGGTATCCTCCGTCGAGAGATCCTCGCCGTTCTTCGTCCACTTTACGAACCTGCTGCCCGCGTTCGGCCACGCGGCGAGGGTATACGTCTCCGGCTCCGCCAGATTGACCTGGGCGGACTGATAGGGATAATCCCTGTCGATCTCCGGGGCCTCCGTGCCGGGCGCGTATTCGATATTGCCGCTGCCTTCAACGTTGATGCTGACGAAAATGGTCGCCTCCGGAACGGCGGTGAAATAATAGGTCTCTCCGCCGTCAACGGTGAGCGTCAGGCCCTCCTCGCCGTTCTCGGAAACGGTGACGCTCAGGGCCTCCTTTTCCGCGGCGGAGGGCAGTTCTCCGCGCAGAGTATGCCCATCCTGCGGAATTATGCCGCCGTAGGAATCCTCAAACCAGTCCTCGCCCAGCAAGCAGCCCACGTACCAGCCGGACGCGTCCGTGACCTCCATCCGGGTCACGGAAAGCATGTTTTCGTTTTCATCTGCAAAGACGCCCTCGCGGGTCCACTCCCACGAGTCCTGCTGCGGCTCGGGGTCCTCCCCGTCCGCGGGCTTCCGTCCGCCGTCCGGGTCCGCGGCGCCGCAGGCGGCCAGCGCGAATAACATGCAGAGAGCAAGAAGCATACACACCGTTTTTTTCATCGTCATTCTCCTTCTTTTGCCGTGGTATCACGATCATATGTGCCGCCGGGATCACGGACTCCGCGTTTCGGAGGCGTGCCGGCGTCCGTCGGGCCGGGAGGCTCGAAAAGCGCCGGTATCAGCCCGAACGGCTCCGCTGCCGGCGCCGCCCCGACGATCCTCCCGATCCGGTCAAGCTCTTCAAAAATAAGGCCGGCATGCTTTTCCGGCTCGTCCGTGTAGTTTTCGAGCCGTCCGCCCACGTACCGCCCGCCGCGGAACCCGAGGAACAGCTTTTCCGTCTCCGGCTCGAAGCGCCCGAAGGCGGCGTACAGTCCTACCGCGTCGGCGATGAGCTCGTCCCGTATCGCGTCGATATCGTCCGGATACAGTCTGCGGCATATAACGTGGGTCAGCTCGTGAAATCGTCTTATCGTGTCGGAGCGGTCGAGCCATTCTTCCTCGGACAGTCCGACCTCCTCCGCGCCGACTCCGCTGTAGGGTCCGCGCGAGAGCACGACCAGCATGTCCGTATAGTTTTCCTTTACCGAGGTGA
>JAEEGH010003764.1_pt1 | contig 39499 bp, 24 predicted proteins | sample 9134181 | NCBI WGS metagenome assembly JAEEGH01 (sample SAMN16246544, study PRJNA631951) | gut metagenome | biome: gut microbiome; feature: rumen; material: DP-attached | host: Bos | place: Iran: Karaj | collected 2018-10 | reverse complement strand
TACCAACACGATGCTGGCCGATGAGAAACTGGATCTGGAGGCTTACTGCCAGCAGATTGACCATGCTATAGCCCACTCTGCCGACTATGTGGCAGCACACGAGAAAAAAATTAGCGAGACCAAAAGGGCCCTGGCATTCGAAACAACACCCAAGAACAAATATCAGATAAACTTTCAGCTTTACGAGTTGTACCGTGCTTTTGTAAGCGACTCGGCCATGTATCACCTGACGGAGTGTATAAAACTGGCCGACCAGTTGGGCGATGCATCGGGTGCCGTAAAATGCCGTGCGCTGATGGCTATCAGATGCTCGAACATCGGTATGTATGATGAAGCACTAAACACACTCGACTCGATACATCCCGTGGGTATCGACACACTCTCGCTGGGTATTTACTACGAGGCATATAATAATGTATATAGCGAGCTGGCCTACTACACCCGTTTGGAGCACATGCGACAGACGTACCAGGCCAAAGCCGACCATTACAAACAATTGATGATGGACATTCTGCCCCCCACCTACGAAACCCGTTTTCTGAGATTGGAACAGGCTGCGCAGGGCGAAGGCCGACTGGACGATGCGATGAAGATTAACGATGCATGGCTAAAAACCGTTGAGCCAGGCAGTCACCCCTACGCGTTGGTAGCCCTGTATCGCTATATAGAATACAAACTGAGAGGCGACAAGCCCCAGATGATGCACTGGCTGGTTGAATCGGTGTTAGCCGATATACGTAATGCCGCCATGGACCAGGGATCGATGTGGGAACTGGCCAACGAACTGATGCTGAACGGTGATATCGACAAGGCATCGAGCTACATCAGCTTCACCAGCGATTGTGCCAACCGCTACGGATCGCGCCAACGCAACTGGCAGATAGCCCCGCTCCTGACTACGATTGCCAAGAACTACAAAACCAAGAGCGAGCATACCACCAACCAGCTACGCATGCTGTTGGTTGCCATCAGCCTGTTGCTGTTACTGCTGTTAGGCGTACTGTTCTTCCTGCGTCGCCGCAACCTGCAGTTGGATGCTGCCCGTATGGCTCTGAAAGGCAAGAACGACGAACTGGCCACAGCCAACAGTCAGTTAGCCACACAAACCGAAGAGTTGTCAACGCTTAACTCTCAATTATCATCTCTCAACTCTCAATTATCCGAGAGTAACCGCGTAAAAGAGGAGTATATCGGCCGATTCATGAGTCTGTGTTCGCAGTATATCGACAAATTGGACGACTATCGAAAGATGGTGAACAAGAAGATGAAGAACAAGGAGTTGGAGGATCTGTTCCGTATGTCGAAATCTACCGAACTCAAGGAGAAAGAGCTGGAAGAGCTGTATCAGAACTTCGACTCGGTATTTCTGCACCTGTTCCCCAATTTCGTGAACGACTTTAACGCCCTGCTACAGGACGATATGCAGGTACACCCCAAGGAGGAGAACCGACTGACCACAGAAATAAGAATTTTCGCCCTGATACGACTGGGAATCGAAGACTCGTCGAAGATTGCCGAATTCCTGCATTACAGTGTAAATACCATATATAATTATCGTGCGCGTATCAAGAACGGTGCATTAGACAATCGCGAGAGTTTCGAACGGCGTATCAAGCAGTTAGGTAACATTCAATAGTTAACAAAATATTATAAAAATATTGAAATAATCCACTAATTGACGGCTAAATTCTATTAACCGTCAATTTTTTGTCTATTTTATTTGGAAGTTATCGATAAACTTATTACCTTTGCCGACGAAATCAAATATGATTGGGATGAAAAAAAGATTAGTTGTATTAAGTATGTTGATGCTGACGCTGACGATATCAGCTCAGAAGAAATGGACTATGCAGGAGTGTATCGACTATGCTATGGCCAACAACATAACTCTGCAGAAGTCAAAACTGCAGAAGCAGAGTGCAACCGAAGACCTGAAGGGTTCGAAGGCTGCATTGCTGCCTACTCTTAACGCATCTACCAACCAGAGCGTGGGTTACCAGCCCTGGAAGGATTCAGGTGTATCTACTGTTACCAATGGCATGGTAAACACCAAGGTTGACAAGACGTATTATAATGGTTCGTATGCCGTTAACGCCCAATGGACAGTTTGGAACGGCAACCGGAATACCAATACCATCAAGTTAAACAAGATAACCGAAGACGAAGCCGAACTGCAAAGCAAGGAAACGGCCAACAGCATTCAGGAGCGTATTGCCCAACTCTACACCCAGATTCTGTATCTGGATGAGAACGTGAAGGTGAACGAGCAGATGCTGGAAACCGCTAAGAAAAACGAGGAGCGCGGACAGGAGATGGTAAACGTGGGTAAGATGAGCAAGGCCGACCTGGCCCAGCTGAGTGCCCAGCGAGCCACCGACGAGTATAACATTGTAGAGACTCGCAGTCAGCTGTTGAACTATAAGCTGCAACTGAAGCAGTTGTTGGAGATTACCGACGAGACAGAGTTTGACGTGGCTATCCCTGAGATTACCGACACGATGGTACTGAAAGAGGTACCCACCCTGCAGGGTGTTTACGAGCAGGCACTGCTGAACCGTCCTGAGATTGAGCGCTCTAAGTTAGCCATCAAGAGCAGCGACGTGAACCTCTCGGTAGCAAAGGCCGGTTGGCTTCCCACCGTTAGTATGACAGGTAGCTTCGGCACCAGCACCAACTCGCTGAGTTCGAACGGCTGGGGCAAGCAGATGAAGACCAACTTTGATGCGATGGCAGGTGTTTCGGTAAGTGTGCCCATCTATGATGGAAGATCTACCAAGACATCGGTTAACAAGGCTAAGATACAGCAGTTGTCGGCACAGCTCGACCTGCTAGACCAGCAGAAGACCCTCTACTCTACCATTCAGGAGTACTGGCTGAATGCTCAAACCAACCAGCAGAAGTACAAGGCTGCCTGCGCTACCGTTGAGAGCGAACAGCAGAGTTTCGATCTGCTGCAGGAGCAGTTCCGTCTGGGACTGAAGAACATCGTGGAACTGATGACTGGTAAGGACAACCTGCTCTCGGCTCAGCAGAACCAGTTGCAGTCGAAGTATCAGACCATCTACAACCAGCAGATGCTGAAGTTCTACGAAACGGGAGAGATGTAATAATTGACAATTTACAATTGAGAATTGAGAATTTTAGAGATATGAAAAAGATCGGTAAGAAAGGATGGATTGGTATCGGCGTTGTGGCCGTTATCGTAATTTTTGCCCTGGTAAAATGCACAGGTGGCAAGAAAGAAGAGAAGATTAGCTTTGATACCGCAAAGGTAGAGAAAACAAATATCCAGACCAGCATTACAGCTACTGGAACCATCGAGCCTGTAACCAGCGTAACCGTTGGTACCCAGGTGAGTGGTATTGTAAGTCATCTGTATGTAGATTACAACAGCGTGGTAAAGAAGGGACAGGTGATTGCCGAGTTGGACCGCACCAACCTGATTAGCGAACTGAACACAGCCAAGGCTAACCTGAGCAGTGCCCAGAGCTCGCTGAACTACCAGCTGAGTAATTATAATAGGTATAAGGAACTGTACAACAAGGGACTAGTAAGCGCCGATGAGTACGAAAGCGCCCGTTTGCAGTATCTGCAGGCCAAGGAGCAGGTAAACACATCGAAGGAGAGCGTACAGAAGGCTCAGACTAACCTGGGCTATGCCACTATCACATCGCCTATCGATGGTGTCATCCTGTCGAAATCAGTTGAAGAGGGTCAGACCGTAGCCGCCTCATTCAACACCCCAGAGCTGTTTGTGATTGCTCAGGACCTGACCGACATGCGTGTGATTGCCGATATCGACGAGGCCGACATAGGTGGTGTTAAGGAGGGACAGCGTGTAAGCTTTACCGTAGATGCTTTCCCCGATGATCAGTTCGAGGGTCGCGTAACACAGGTTCGCCAGCAGGCAACCACCGAGAGCAATGTGGTAACCTACGAGGTAGTAATTTCGGCTCCTAACAACGACCTGAAGCTGAAGCCTGGCTTGACAGCCAACGTAACCATTTTTACCTTAGAGAAGAACGACGTACTGGCCGTTCCTTCAAAGGCATTGCGATTCCACCCCAACGAGGCACTGTTGCAGAAGGGTGAGACCATCGAGGATTGCGAGGGCGACCACAAGTTGTGGACCAAGGAAGGAACTGTATTCAAGGCTCATAAGGTTGAGGTTGGTACCAGCAACGGTATCATGACCGAGATTACCGGCGGCATGAAGGTTGGCACAGAGATTCTTACCGACTTTAACATCAGTGGCGGAGCAGGCGAGGCTGAACAGCAGCAGGCCGGCAACCCATTCATGCCACGTCCAGGTGGAAACAGAAATAACAACAATAACAAGCAAGGCGGACAAGCTGGCGGTGGTGCACCACAAAGATAAGCATTATGGAAGAAGAGAAGAAAGTAGTTATTGAACTGCAGAACGTAAAGCGCTACTTCCAGGTGGGCAGTGAGACGGTGAAAGCCTTGCGAGGTGTCTCGTTCAAGATTTACGAGGGCGAGTTTGTTACCATCCAAGGTACATCGGGCTCAGGTAAGAGTACGCTGCTTAACCAGTTGGGCTGTCTCGACACGCCTACCAGCGGCGAGTATCTGCTGGATGGCATTGCCGTGCGCACCATGTCGAAGACCCAGCGCGCCAAACTGCGCAACCGCAAGATTGGCTTTGTGTTCCAGAATTACAATCTGCTGGCCAAGACCACAGCTTTGGAGAATGTGGAACTGCCATTGATGTACAACTCTGAGATTTCGGCCTCAGAGCGTCGTCGCAAAGCCATGGAAGCCCTGAAGGCTGTTGGACTTGAAGACCGTATGTATCACAAGTCGAACCAGATGTCGGGCGGTCAGATGCAGCGTGTAGCCATCGCCCGTGCGCTGGTTAACGATCCCGCTGTGCTATTGGCCGACGAGGCAACAGGTAACCTTGATACACGAACATCGTTCGAGATGCTGGTACTGTTCCAGGAACTCTATAAGCAGGGGCACACTATTATCTTTGTGACCCACAACCCTGAGATTGCCGAGTATTCGAGTCGAAATATCAACCTGCGCGATGGTAAGATTCGCGAGGATACCATCAATACCAATATCAAGTCGGCAGCCGAGGCACTGGCACAGTTGCCTGCTCCGCAGGATGATTGATAATTGAAAATTGATAATTGAAAATTAAGTATTAATGAATATACTGAATCTGTTTAAAGTAAGTCTGAAGGCCGTAGCGAATAATAAGATGCGCTCGTTCCTGTCGATGCTGGGTATCATCATCGGCGTAGCAGCGGTGATTATTATGATGAGCATCGGTCAGGGCTCGAAAGAGAGCATCCGTGCCGAACTCTCGACAATGGGTACCAACCTGCTCACAATCCGTCCTGGTGCCGATATGCGAGGTGGCGTACGACAGGATCCGTCGAGCATGCAGACGCTGAAGATGGCCGACTACGAGCGTATTGTTCGTGAGAAGCGTTTTGTTACCAAGGTATCGCCCGAGGTAACAGCCAGCGGTCAGGCCATCTATGGCAGCAAGAACACCAACGCCTCGATGTATGGCGAATCGATAGATTATCTGGACATCCGACTGTGGACCATCGAAGAGGGCGAGTGCTTTACCGAGGAGGACATCAAAAAAGCCTCGAAGGTGTGCGTGGTTGGTGCTACCATCGTTAAGGAGCTGTTTGGCGAAGGTGCCGAGTGTATCGGTAAGACCATCCGCTTCAAGAGTATCCCCATGCGTATTGTGGGCGTACTGAAATCTAAGGGTTACAACTCGTGGGGTATGGACCAGGACAACGTGATTATCGCTCCCTACACCACAGTGATGAAGCGTATTGCTGCCCAGACCTATTTCTCAAGTATTGTCTGCTCGGCTGTAACCGAGGAGCTGAGTGATGCTGCCATCGAGGAGCTCACACAGATACTACGCGACAACCATAAGCTGAAGGAAGATGCCGACGACGACTTTACCATCCGTTCGCAGGCAGAGATGATGGAGACCATGTCGAGTACGATGGACACCGTTACCATCATTCTGGTAGTGGCTGCAGCCTTCTCGCTGTTGGTAGCTGGTATTGGTATTATGAACATTATGCTGGTAAGTGTAACCGAGCGCACCAAGGAGATTGGACTGCGCATGGCGGTAGGTGCTACCGGACCCGTTATATCGCTACAGTTCCTGATAGAGAGTGTGCTGATATCCTTTACAGGCGGACTGATAGGCGTGATAGTGGGCGTTGGCGCCAGCACGTTCTTAGCATCGTTCGGCATGCCATCAAGCGTACCCGCCTGGAGTATCTACGTATCGTTCCTGGTATGCGTGTTTATCGGTGTACTATTCGGTTACATTCCTGCACAGAAAGCAGCAAATATGGATCCTATAGAAGCTATAAGACATGAATAAACATTTAGCAGGCCTATGCCACGTGGCCCTTTGGGCATTTATGTTCCTGTCGCCTCTTACATTCTGGCGAGGCACAGGAATCAAGTTTATGCAGTACCTGATGTACTGCATGGAGCCAGCAATGCTGATGGTGGTGTTCTATCTCAATTATCTGTATCTGGCTCCCAAGTTCTTCGTGGCAGGTAAGCATCGCTACGACCTGCTCATCAACTTGGCAATGATTTCGGTATTCAGTATCACCCTTCACTACTGGACCGATTTTACCAACGATCTCTTCGGTGTACGCCAGCGTTTCGACGACACGATTAACGACGTAACCAACATTCTGCGCGAGGGACTGAACCTCTGCATTTTCGCAGGTGGTTCTACCGCTTTAGCCCTGGCACGCAAATGGGTAACTGCCGAACAGAAGCTGCAGGAGTCGGAGACTGCACGCATCCAGAGCGAGCTGAAAAACTTGCGATCGCAGATCAACCCTCACTTCCTGCTCAACACACTGAATAACATCTATGCGCTCACGGCTATCGACCAGACACGCGCCCAGAATGCCATCCAGCAGCTCTCAAAAATGCTGCGGCATCTGCTATACGATAATCAGGAACGCGAGGTAACGCTCACAGATGAGATGCAGTTTATCGAGAACTACATTGCGCTGATGAAGATCCGCTTGTCGCAGAACGTGGATGTAACGTTCCATCGACAGGTGGCTCTGCCTGGTATTAAGGTAGCACCGCTTATCTTCATCTCGCTTATCGAGAATGCATTTAAACATGGCGTAAGTCCTGTTGAGCCCAGCTTTGTACACATCAGCATTACCGCCACAGAACACGACATCACCTGCCAGATTGAGAACTCGAACCACCCCAAGTCGCGCGACGACCGCAGTGGTCATGGCATCGGTCTCAGTCAGGTGCAGCGCCGCTTAGAGTTGTCCTATCCCGGACGTTACACCTGGGAAAAGGGCGTTAATAAAGAAGGAAATATTTACACATCAACAATACATATCCAGTTATGACAATTACTTGTGCTATCATCGACGATGAGCCTCTGGCAGCAGGTCTGCTTGAGAGCTACGCCAAAAAAACTCCTTACCTGAGTTTGCAGGGAACCTACAACAGTGCCGTACAGGCCATGAAGGATCTTCGTGAAAACCCCGTACAGCTGTTGTTCTTAGACATTCAGATGCCCGAACTGTCAGGCATCGAGTTTGCCAAGATTCTCCCAAAAGACACAAAGGTAATCTTTACTACTGCATTCCCTCAGTATGCTATCGAGGGCTTTAAAGTTAATGGTTTGGATTATCTGCTGAAACCCATTTCGTACGACGACTTCATTAAGGCTACCGACAAAGCCATCGAGTGGTTTACCGTTGCCTTGCGTCAGGACGTTTACCGCCGCGACCGCTTTATGTTCGTAAAGAGCGACTACAAGCTGCAGCGTGTTAACCTCGACGACATCCTGTATGTCGAGGGATTAAAGGACTACGTACGCTTCTACCTGAAGAATGGCGATAAGGTGATGTCGCTGATGTCGATGAAGAAACTCGAGGAATATCTGCCTAAGCCAGAGTTCCTTCGTACCCACCGTTCATTCATCGTACATATGAAGGAGACACCACTCGTGGATAAGTTCCGCATTGTGTTCGACGATGTGATGATTCCTATCTCCGACAACTACAAGGAAGAGGTTCAGAAGTACTTCGACGAGCATACGCTGGTGTAAGATTGCAAACTGCGTTTTACAAAAGGTAAAAAAGTAAAAGGGTAGAAAAGTAAAAAAGTGATAATTTAAGAAATCATTAATAACTTTTACCCTTTTACTTCTTTTCCTTTTTACTTTTTTTTGTACCTTTGCAGGCGTTAAAGCGACAATTATTCATTTAAATTTTAAGATATTATGGTTAATTACAAGGAATTAGGACTCGTGAATACTCGCGAGATGTTCAAGAAGGCAGTAGCTGGTGGCTATGCTATCCCCGCTTTCAACTTCAACACAATGGAGCAGATGCAGGCTATCGTACAGGCTGCTGTTGAGACCAAGTCACCTGTTATCATGCAGGTTTCAAAGGGTGCTCGTAACTATGCTAACGGTACCATCCTGCGTAACCTCGCTAAGGGTGCTGTTGAGTATGCTAAGGAGCTGGGTTGCGAGAAGCCCGAGATCGTTCTTCACCTCGACCACGGTGATAGCTTCGAGCTCTGCAAGGACTGCATCGACAACGGTTTCTCAAGCGTTATGATCGACGGTTCTTCACTGCCTTACGAGGATAACATCGCCCTGACAAAGCAGGTTGTTGAGTACGCTCATCAGTTCGACGTAACTGTAGAGGCTGAGCTCGGCGTTCTGGCTGGTGTTGAGGATGAGGTAGTAGCTGAGGAGAGCCACTACACAAAGCCTGAGGAGGTTATCGACTTCGCTACTCGCACAGGTTGCGACTCACTGGCTATCTCAATCGGTACTTCTCACGGTGCTTACAAGTTCAAGCCCGAGCAGTGCACACGCGATCCTAAGACTGGTAAGCTCGTTCCTCCCCCACTCGCATTCGACGTTCTGCACGAGATCGAGAAGAAGCTTCCTGGATTCCCCATCGTTCTCCACGGTTCTTCTTCAGTTCCTCAGGACGAGGTTGACACTATCAACAAGTACGGTGGTAACCTGCCCGACGCTGTAGGTATCCCCGAGGAGCAGCTCCGCGAGGCTTCTAAGAGCGCTGTTTGCAAGATCAACATCGACTCTGACTCTCGTCTGGCTATGACTGCTGCTATCCGTAAGTACCTGGCTGAGCACCCCGATCACTTCGATCCTCGCCAGTACCTGAAGCCCGCTCGTGAGAACATGAAGAAGATGTACATCCACAAGATTGTGAACGTACTCGGTTCAGACGGCAAGCTCGGATAATCCAAGCATCACATCATAAAAAAAGTCCGAAAGTATCATGCTTTCGGATTTTTTTTGTATTTTTGCAGCCAGATAATAAACCTAACAATACAAAGAAGATGAAGACGAACGTTCTTAAACTTAGTATCGCAGCTTTATGTTGCATGGGTCTGGCTGCATCGTGCGCCCAAAAGGCTGCAGTTGTAGAAAGTCAGGAACTTACAACACTTAACACCGTTGGTAACCCCTATCTGCCATTGTGGGAGCATATCCCCGATGGCGAGCCCTATGTGTTCGACGACCCTGATAATCCAGGTAAGCAGCGTGTGTACATCTATGGTTCGCACGATAACCTGAAGGATGCCTATTGCGGTCGCGACCAAGTGGTATGGTCGGCTCCAACCGACGATCTGAGTCATTGGCGTTACGATGGCATCATCCTCACCGTTAATAAGAATGCGCAAGGCGAGACTTTCGACTCGGCAGGTACAGCCGATGTGCTGTATGCACCCGACATCACTTTTGTAACCGATAGTGCTGGCAAGAAAACATATTACCTGTTCCCCAACGACCAGACGGGCTACCGCAACGCACTGATTGCCAAGAGCGACCGTCCCGACGGACCATTCACTGTTTGCAACTGGAGCGCCAAGAATCCCAACCAGGTTGAGGGTATCTATGGTTTCGACCCCGCCGTGTTTGTCGACGATGATGGTCGCGTGTATGGCTATTGGGGCTTTGAGCACTCATACGCCGCCGAGATTGATCCTGCCACGATGTGTACCGTTAAACCTGGCACGGAGATTATAGATGGTATGGTCTCGGGCCGCAACGAAGAAGGTATCTTCAGTTTCTTCGAGGCATCAAGCATCCGTAAAATCAAGGATAAGTATGTGTTTATCTACAGTCGCTTTACCAAGGATGGCGAGTTTGGTTTGCCCACTAGCAACTACAATTTGGCCTATGCCTATAGCGACAAGCCACTGGGTCCTTGGACCTATGGTGGTACCATTATCGATGCTCGCGGTCGCGAGGTTAACGAGAAGGGCGACACCATTGCATCGGCAGTTGTTGATGGCAACACCCACGGCAGTATCTGCGAGATCAACGGTCAATGGTATGTGTTCTATCACCGCCAGACAGGCACCAACGAGTATGCACGCCAGGCCATGGTGGCTCCTATCAAGGTAACTGTCGAGGAAGGCGAAGGTGGTAAGGTAGAGATTACCGAGGGCGAATATAACTCCGAGGGTTTTGCACTCGCAGGTTTGAATCCATTCGAGCGCCACTCAGCTGGTATCGCTTGCTGGCTCACTGGTCCTACCCCTGCTGTTCACGAGTGGCCTAACAACAAGTTCTCGGGTTCGTATGTCGAGGTATCGTATGGTAACGATAAGAACTTCAACGATCCTTATGCCCTGGCCTGCAATACCAACCGTGTGGTTAACAATACCGATGGTTCAATCGTAGGCTACAAGTACTTTAACCTCAACGAGAGCAAGGGCAAGAATAATCTGAAGCTGTCGTTGAATCTCATCCCTGCTGGTATCGATGGTACCATCCAGCTGATGCTCGATCGTCCTTGGACATCGCAGAAAGGTAAACTTCTTGGTAGCTTCGAACTCAAGGCCGACATGCCTCAGGAAGCAACCGAAGCCGTATTCGACCTGCCTGAGCTGGCCAAGCTTTCAGGCAAACACGCCATCTATTTTGTGTTCAAGTCAAATACCAAGCAGAAGTCGCTATGTACCCTGTTGGATTTCGCATTTCAATACTCAGAGTAATACATGGAGATACAACCCATAGCATGGTTTGAATCACCATTCCCCACCAAGTTTGGTATTCCTCGTCAGAGCGGGTTGGTTCCCGACCTGACGGGGCGTATCGTGTTTGCACCTGAATACCGACAGATGGAGGCCGTTCGCGGACTTGAAGCCTTCGATTACCTATGGATTATCTGGGAGTTCTCGGCCAATCGCGATGCCGAAAAGAGCTTGACTGTTCGTCCGCCCCGTTTAGGCGGCAACCAGCGCATGGGTGTGTTTGCCACCCGTTCGCCATTCCGTCCTAACAATCTCGGACTATCGTGTGTGCGTATCGATCGCATAGAGCACGATGCCAAATTAGGTCCCGTCGTCTATGTAAAAGGTGCCGACTTGATGCACCAAACACCCATCTACGACATCAAGCCCTATGTGGCCTATGCCGATGCCCACCCCGATGCCCGTAGTGGCTTTGTGGACAACACCGAGTGGGAACCTTTAAAAGTAGAACTCCCAAAAGAGTTGGAAAACAAAATCCCAACTGATCAGGTAGCATCCTTAATTGCCACCCTGCAGCAAGACCCCCGTCCCCGTTATCACAACGATCCCAACCGCATCTACGGCATGCCGTTCCTCACCTTCGACATCCGTTTCAAAGTGGCTGATAACGTACTCACGGTAGTAGAGATAAAGTAAAAAGCCAGTCCTAGTATAGTAGGACTGCAATCCTTTAACCAAAAGACTGGAGTCATTCCTAAGGAGGACTCCAGTCTTTTGTAACTAGTACTGAGCGCATGATTAATCCATCTTTCATCAAAACCTCTCCACCTCTCACTCAAATCTTCTAAAACCCTTATGTACAAAGCATTTCAGCCACATGAGAGGTTTGAGCAACCTCTCACGCTTCAATTCTCCAGTGTTTATGCAGCTTTCAGCGCATTTGAGTGAGAGGTTGAGATACATTGTAATCAGGGGCGAAGAAAGTGATGATATTAATGACAATCATTTCACTTCTACCCATTTGCCGTTGCGCTTAACTGCTTTTACTTTGCGTACGCGGCGGGTGCCTATTTGGTTGAAGTTTTTAGGATCAACAGATGGGAGGGCAATCTGGCCTAACTGCTCCTGAGCACGCTTGGTGAGGCCAACAATCTTGCCATCGCGAAAGGCAAACTCCTTGTTGGCAGGGGCGATAATCACCTCGCGGAGGTTGGGGCAGTTTCTTACAATATCTGCACCTATGTGGTGAGTAGATGCTGGAATATAGAGACGTTCCAGGCGGGTACAGTCATCAAATACGATGCTCCCCAGCGTGTCGATAGACTCAGGCAATGTCACTTCGGTTAGACTCTTGCATCCACGGAATGTTCCGCTGAGAATATGGCGCACACCCTCAGGGATGTGAATACTAATCAGATTGGGGCAATTTAAGAAGGCCCCTTTGCGTATGCGCCATACTGAAGAGGGGATTTCGACTTCATTAAGGGATATGCAGGAATAAAAAGCGTTGAGACCTATCTGCTTGAGGCCCTTGGGAAGTTTGACATAGAAGAGCGTCTGCGTATTGAAGAATGCGGAGTCAGGCAGATACTCCACCTCGGCATTGGTAAGATCGAGTGAGTGCAGATCGCCACATTGTCCGAAAAATCGATCCACTCTGGCCATCTGTTGCAGAACCTTGAAGTCGCTTTTGTCAAGTGGTCCACTCACACGCAGATGACGGATCTGTTTCCATTCGTTCTGTGGCAGCAGTTCTGCCAATTGGCCTGCATGTTCGGTTTTCACTTCTCTGAAGTCTGGCACATAATCGGCCTTGCCTATGCCTATAATCGCAATCTGTTTTATGTTGAAACCCATCAGGTCGTCGAGTGGATAGTATCCATCGCCCTTGCCATTCCAGCCGAAGTTGACGTGTACTCGCGAGCCACGTACGCCATCAATAATAAATATGTGGCTTGCATTATCATTCTGCTGTGAGCCTATAACCATGATAGGTCGACCACCCTGTAGTTCGTCCATAAGCAGTCTTCGCCACAATCTTCTGCCTTCATCGCCAGGATATTGCTCGCGAATGATGATAGACATGTATGGATTGAATCCAAAACACTTTTTTAACGCATTGACCATGTTGAGAGGGTTTGTTCCACTTCTATTTTTGCCATACGATGTAAAAGCGTTCACGCCACAGTCAGCCACAAGCTTGGCAATGGCGCGTGCCTCTTGCTGGTTTGAAGGGTGCTGCGTCATGAGGTCCCACTGGTATGCATCGCCCGAAGGTGAAACCGTTGGCTGCTGCAGATAGCGGATAATCTGTGCCATAGCTATAGGAACACAGCCTGCAGGATTATTAGGCCCTGAAAGCGATGACTTAGGGCAGAACATATTATAGGGTGAGTCCTGTCCCCACTGGGTTTGTATCAGTGGCAGAATTTCTTGCGCCTGCATAGAAGCGCAGGCTATAACAGTGAATGTTAAGCCAGTAAAGTATCTTAATATGTGATGCATTAAATATTCATTATTTACTTCTTGGCGCCGATGACTTTCGAGATGTCCATCATCATGCCGCCGTTGCCGGTCATGATCTGGGGCATCTTGCCATCCCACTTCTCAATCATGTCTTCCTGTACAATCATGGGTGAGAGTGATGCGGCGATGGTGCGGTTGTAGTAGGCCTCAGCATCGGCCTTAATCTTCATGGCCTTGGCATTACCCTCGGCTTTGGCTACAGCAATCTTGGCATTGGCCTCTGCCTCTTTCACCTCGTTCTCAGCCTTCAGGGCACTCTGGATGGCGGTGTTCTTGGCATCAATCATCGAAAGGAGCGATGATGGTGGGGTAATCTTTGAGGTGAACTCCTCAACCAAGAAGCCCTCGCTCATGAGCGACTTCTCCAAACGGGCACGTACATCGCGCTCGAAATTTGCACGATTCGACATGAGTGAATCAGAGGTGTATTGGTTAGCACAAGTACGATAGGCCTCGTAGATACAGGTGCGGATATAGCCCTCCTCGAGTTCCTTAACACCCACACGATACTTGGTGAAGATATCGCAGGCCTTATCGGGATTGATACGATAGGCAATGGTAGGATCCATCTCGAAGAGCGAAGCATCCTTGGCATTTACCGAGAAGGTTTCGTACTGCTTACGCTGGGTGAACGTAGGATAAGTAAACACGTTAGTGGTGATGGGGTTATAGAACACCCAACCTTTACAAGTGCCCTCAACGCCACCATAGTCCTGCTCGTTGAGCGACCATTTGTGGAAACGGATACCCACCTCACCTGAATCAACTACTGTGCAGCAGGTGGTAAACAGAATCAGAATAAACACAAAGCCTCCCAAGCAGTAGGCCAACACACGATAATACGGTTTCAATGAATTCATAATTTATAGCTTTTTTAATTGTTGCCATGATTGATATCGGCTGCAAAAATACAAAAAAAGTTGGAAAGACTGCATCACCTAACAATTTTTTTCGTATATTCGCACCATAAAACATGTATTACTAAAAACCTTGAGGCTTATGAAAGTAGGAATTCCAAAAGAGATTAAGAACAATGAGAACCGTGTGGGTATGACGCCTGCGGGTGTGGCCGAACTCACACGTCGCGGTCATGAGGTAAGTGTGCAGCATACGGCTGGCGAAGGTAGCGGATTCAGCGACGACGACTACGTGAAAGCGGGCGCACGCATTCTGCCAACCATCGAGGCTGTGTATCGTGAGTGCGACATGATTGTGAAGGTAAAAGAGCCCATTGAGCCCGAATATGAGCTGGTTCGCGAGGGACAGTTGCTTTTTACCTATTTCCACTTTGCCTGCGAAAAGGAACTTACAGAGGCGATGCTGAAGAGCAAAGCAGTTTGTCTGGCTTACGAAACAGTACAACTGCCTAACGGTTCGCTCCCCCTGTTGCAGCCTATGAGCGAGGTGGCCGGACGCATGGCCACACTGAATGGTGCCTATTATCTGCAGAAAACCAAGGGCGGAAAGGGTAAACTGATTAGTGGTGTGCCAGGTGTGAGTCCGGCTAAGGTGCTGGTACTTGGTGGCGGTGTGGTTGGCGAGGCAGCTGCCTTGATGGCCGCAGGACTGGGTGCCGACGTGACTATCGCCGATATATCGCTGCCTCGTTTGCGCCAGTTGGATATTGAGACACCAGCCAACGTGCATACGCTCTATTCGTCGGAGCATAACATCCGACAGATGTTGCCAACGGTTGATATTGTGGTAGGTAGCGTGTTAGTGCCAGGCGACAAGACACCACACCTGATTACCCGCGAGATGCTGAGCCTGATGGAGCCTGGAACGGTGCTGGTTGATGTGGCTATCGACCAAGGCGGCTGTTTCGAGACATCGCACCCCACCACGCATAGCGAACCCGTTTATACCGAGGAGGGTATTGTACACTACTGTGTAGCCAACATCCCTGGTGCTGTACCTAACACCTCTACCCTCGCCCTCACCAATGCTACGTTGCGTTATGCCATTGCACTAGCCGATAAGGGCTGGCAGCAGGCATGCAAAGACGACCCGGCACTGGCCAAGGGACTGAACATTGTAGAAGGAAAGGTAACCTACAAGGCTGTGGCTGATGTATTCGGTCTGCCTTACGAGAAGATTATTTAACTACGTATTTCTTTCCATCACGGATATATATACCAGCCTTAGTGGGTGTGTGGATAGCACGACCGCTAAGGCTGTACCATTGATGGCTGGCAGTTTGCGATGCAGAGACGGAACGAATACCTGTGGAAGATGATACGGGCTGTTCAGGATAGACACCACGTACATAAACACGATACCCTTTAGCCTCGATATCAAACGTATGTGAGGCATGAAGCGTAACTTGCTGTCTGCTAGTGCCCTGGGCAATAGTTCTGCTATCAAGCCAAAGGCTCCAATCACCCTCTGCAAGTCCGTTGATAGTAGCCGAAGCATCTGTAGTACCCATATTAAGAACTACCAACACCTGACTATCACCCAAAGTACGGGTATAAGCAAAAACGCTTGTGCTACCTTGTACATCAAACAGCTGGGTTGCAGGATTATCAGCGGTCTGTTTGGCATGACTCAAAGCTGGCACTGCATGCTTTAATGCAAACAGCGTGCGCAGGGTGTTCAGCATCTTATCATCTTTTGCTGTCCAATCAATCTTGGTATCGTTGAAATAGTCGAGAGCCTGATTTCCGCCAACTTCCTGACCATTGTAAACAAGTGGCATTCCATAAACGGTATAAGCAAGTACTGTGAGGGGATAACGGTTATCGCCATACTTCTGAGTGAGCGTTTTCTTGGTTTCATTATAATTCTGATCGTGATTAGTGACATAGAGCATGCGACTAAACGATATATCAGCAGATTTCTGTATCAGCGTATTGACAAACACCTTTAATCGCGACGCTGCCGTGCCATTGGCATAGCTGGCCAATGATGACTGGAACTGCCAGGCATAATCGTAATCAAAGCCAACACTCTTTAACCGGGTTGCATCGGATGCGATATCGGCCTCGCCAAGGAAGGTTACTGTTTTCAGCGCTTTTATCATCGGGATAGTGGTTTGCCAATACGAAGCTGGAATCTGGAGACTACTGATATAATCGCAGCGATAGCCATCAATATCAGCCTCATCAATCCAGAACTTCAGGCAATCGTTCATAGCATTAACTAAGTCGGCATTGCCATAATCCAGCTGCCACACATCGCCATAGTTGTTGGGATGAACCATCTGTCCACCACTCGTTAAGTAGTATTCAGGATGAGTTGTTACCCAGTCGGCATTGGTGGCCGTATGGTTAGGCACCCAATCGAGCCATACCTCCATTCCTAATTCATGGGCACGAGCCACAAAGGTCTTCAAGTCAGCAATAGAACCATAACTAGGATTAGTTTGCTGGAAGTTGGTAGCAGCATAGGGACTATTGATACCTCCGCCACGGGGATAGATGGGCATGAGCCACACCACATCGACACCCAACGTTTTGAGTTCGTACAACCGGGCCTGGGCAGCAGAAAAGGTTCCCTCGGTAGTAAACGAGCCTACATTCATCTCGTACACCACACGGTGCCCATCGGAGCGCACCTCAAGCGAGTTATTAATATCATCAACATAATCGGCAGCCAACAAACTACCAACATTCAAAGTAAACAGAAGTGCAATTAAAATTTTTTTCATAACCAACCAAAATTAAAAAGTGGGGCGACCGTTCTTCGCAGAGCAGCCTGCCCCTATGAGTACTCAAATTCAGTAATACCTTTAGTTATTTTGATGAAGCAGGTGATTACTGTTTAACGTATACTGCATAACCGTTGGCCTCTAACTTGAGAGGCGACGATCCAGAGAGAGTGCAATCAGAAATACTGGGACCGTTTAAGATTGTCCGACTGTTAAGCCACTGCTGATAGTAGCCTGCTGCAAGCGCTGGGATTACAACCTCAACATCATAGCCACCAAAGTTTACCATCACTACCACGTTGTTACGTTTCCAAGCTAACACGTTACTATCGGTGGTATCGAGAAACTCCACTGGAGCAGTCTCGGCCAATGAGGGTTGCTGGTGATGCAAGGCGATGAGGGTACGGATGGTGTTCAGCATCTTATGATCTACACGCTGCCACTTTACTTTGGCATCGGTAAAATAATTCAGTGTATCGGGATCGCCAATCTCCTGACCATTATAGATGAGCGGCATGCCCTGCAGGGTAAACTCAAGAACGGAAAGGCCATAACGATGTTCGCCATAGAACTTGCGCAACGTGTTACCTCCATCGTTGTAGTTCTGATCGTGATTGGTGAGATAAACCATACGACGATTCTTTACTTTAGCCGACTTATCGAGGAATCGCTGACAAATCTGCTTCAGCGTATCAGTATTAAAGCCACGACGGCACAAACGCGCCATTGCCCCCTGAAAACTCCAAGCATAATCGTAATCGAAACCGCACGAATCGATACGCTGGTTATGACGGTCGGTAATGTCGGTCTCGCTCATCATCTCGATTTTCTTACCAGGTTTTAATGTTTTGAGCTGGGCAATGATATCCTGCCAGTAAGATACGGGAATGGTGGGACTCGACACATAATCGCAACGATAGCCATCAACATCGCATTCGTTGATCCAGAACTTCAAAGCCGAGTTTACCTCGTTTACCAATGCGGGATTCTGATAGTTCAACTCTAACACATCGCCCCAGCCATGTGGATGAATCATCTGGCCCTTGTCGTCGCGGGTAAAGTAATCAGGGTGCGACTGTACCCAAGGATTCTCCTGAGCCACATGGTTAGGAACCCAGTCGAGCCATACCTTCATGCCCAGCTGATGAGCACGAGCCACAAAAGCCTTAACATCATCAACCGTTCCGTATTTGGGGTTCACAGCCTTGTAATCCATTGCGGCATAGGGACTATTCACAGTAGCGCCACGCGGATAGATGGGCATCAACCAGATAATATCAATGCCCAATGTATCGAGCCTGCCTAACTGCTGTGCTGCAGCCTGGAATGTACCCTCGGCAGTAAAGGCGCCCACGTTCATCTGATAGATGACACGGTTGGCATCGCTTACAGGCTGGGTATTATCAACAACAAGACTTTTGGTAGCCCCGCCACAGGCTGAGAGCATCAGCGCTGTGGCGAGGATAAGATTACTGCAGTACTTCATAACCACCATCGAAAATGCGGATATAGATGTCGTGATCAATCGTAAAGTTCAGATTGCCACCTTCCCACTGCACACCACCATTGTTATTATTGGGGATGAGATTAAGATTCAAACCGGTATTGGCTGCACCCATATCAAAATAGGTATACTCTACCCCACCGATGGTCTGGGTGCCTGTAACGGGTATTCCAGGCCAACCGCCAAAGGCTTCGGCATCGCCCCAGGCATACAAGGCCAGATCGGTCTGACTCGACTCGTTCAGCACAAACAGGGCAAAGCCATCGTGTTCAACTTTTGCTTCGGCACCAATCTCTTCTATACCATCAGGCGTGATACGCAGATAGATGTTACGATCGATGGTAAAGTTGAAGTCGGCCAACTGTGTTCCGTTTCCACCATTATTAAATATCAGGTTCTCAACCAATCCGGTGTTAGCAGCACCCATATCAAAGTATTTCCAGGTGATACCATCGTGATTCCAAGTACCAGTAACCTGCATACCTGGCCAGTCGCCATTCATATTGTTGATGTCGCCCCACATATAAAGGGTGAGCACATCCCAACCAGTCTGGTCGTCGACATACACACAGAATCCGTCGTGCTCTGGTTCAGGTGCCTCGCCGCCACTCCAGTAGTAGCTTTCCCAACGCTGTCCCCATACATTTGTAAAGGTGCCAATACCAGGATTGTCGGTATGCATAGCGGCCTCGCCAGCAGTAGTAAACTCCTTACCCTGATTCTTTGAGTAGAAGCTGAAGCCATCGGCCAGCGACTTACCTGCTACAAAGCTGTTGGGATCGAGATAGATGCCCCACTTTACATTACTGTTTGGCGCTTTGGTCAACAAATACTGTGGATCACCTATTGCCTCATCGTCGCCATTAAAGGCACCTGTGATATAAATCTCCTCGTCGGCAGTAGTGCCAAAGGGAGCAATAAACTCCAACAGGATGCGATCGGTACGTGTATCGAACTGCTGGCGCTCGTGATCAAACACGATATCCTCGTTTTTTGTGCAGCTGCTCATCAAGCTCACAAAAGCCATCATGACCAGAAACGCACTATATATTTTCTTGCTCATATTCTTTAATGTTTTATGTTTAATAGTTGGGATTCTGAACCAAGCCAGGATTTACAGAGATGGCTGTTTGTGGCAATGGATACCACTCGTACTTGCGGTCGCGCTTAGCGGGCAGGCTGATACCATCCTCGGTAGCACGTCCCCAGAACCACCACTGTCCCTGAGTGAACTTATCAAAACGACGCAGGTCGGTACGACGGCGGTTACCCTCACCCAGGTATTCCTTACCCCACTCAGAGAGCATCCAGTCCATATCAAAATTATCGAAACCAGGACCTGGCACATTCAGAGCGGCAGTACGATCGGATGCCTTGAAGTAACGCTGGCGCACAGCATCAACATACTTCTTTGCCTCGGCACTGTTACCCTTACGCATCTCGCACTCAGCTACATTATAATAAGCCTCGGCCAGACGGAACTGTACATCATCGATGCTCTTGAAACCGCCATTCTCATCGTTTGGATAGAGAGGATACTTAACCAGACGAACGCCCGAGTTGGTTTCGCCCCAACGAGGACTCATCACCGTTTCAAGGTCGCGACCCTGATTCAGGAAGGTGCCCAACTGATCGACAAATACCAGATCCTGACCATCGCGGTCGGCATCGGCCTTCAGCACGTCGCCGGTACCAAAATTGGCACGTACCAAGCCTTTCAGGAACATACCCGGGCCATGGGTCTTGGTGGCTGCATCGTAGGTATAGTTCTGCTTACGGATATCGCGGTCGTCGAAGCGCTCATAGGGCGCGCCCAATTTATCGCCATAATCCAAGAAACTCTTGGCACCGATTGAACCACCTGTTGGCTGAACGGTACCAGAGTTATCGAACGAAGGAACCAAGCATACGCAGTTCCAGGCACCGATACCATCGTAGCTCTGTCCGAAGTAATCGGCATAACCATACCACATACCGACCATGGTACGTACGTTAGAGATGGCGTTAGCAGCACCCTGACCATCCTCGGCAGCAAGGGCGAAGATTACCTCGGGACTCTTTACATTATCCATCGAGTACAGGTTACGGTAGTTGCTATCAATCGCATAATTACCATAAGTACCACCAATGATATCTTTCGAAAGCTGTTCACACTCATCGTAGTGGTTCTCGCCGATAAACACCTCGGCATTGAGCAACAAACGAGCCTTGAGCAAACGGTTCATGGCCTGGTTGGCACGGTTCACCATCGAGTGGTTGTCGTCCTCCTTTGCCAATGCGCCAACCGTCTCGTCGAGTTCAGTAGCAATAAAATCGTATATCTTCTTGCACGATGTATCCCAGTCAGGATCGGCCGAACCAGGCACCTCACTACTAGCCGAGGTATTCAATGGCAGCGCGCCACCCCAAAGTTCGAAGATACAGTAATAGTTCCATGCACGTATGGTGCGAACCTCGGCTACATACTGTGCCAACTGAGCATCGGTCATACCAAGACTGGCAGCACTCAGCCCCTCGAGATCGCTCAGCAACAGGTTCGAGAGTCCGATAGCTGTCCAAGCGCCGTTCCAGGCATTATTAATGATGGTAGATTCTGAAGTCCAGTTGTGCCAAGAGAGCACGGTCTTCATAGCCTCGTCCCATCCCCAAAGTCCACCATTCCACACACGCCATGTAATCTGGTCGGAGGGATATTCTGAAAGGTGGAAGAAATTCTCACCAGCCAAGGTCTGTGATGTCTGGCCGTAGATGGCAGCCACAGCACCTTTCACACTGGCTTCATTCTGATAATATACACCGGCGTCGATACGATCGTACACTTTCTCATCGAGATCAGTACATGCCGTAAGCCCTAAACCCAGTGCCATCGCAATGATGCTATATTTGATTGTTTTCATATCTCTTAATTCTATATTCTTAAATCATAATTAGTGAAAGCGCAGAGTCACACCCAGACTTACCTGAGTGGCCTGTGGATAGGCGCTATTTGAGTCGATACCTGGAGTGATACCTGTTGAGGTAACGATTGAAGGATCGTTGCCTTCATAACCTGTGAGTGTAAACACATTCTTGGCAGTGAGGTAAACACGCAGACTCTCAACCAACTGACGATTCTTTGGAGTATAGGTATAACCCAAAGTCACGTTGTCGAGTTTTACATAGTCACCCTTCTCAAGGAAATAGCTTGAGATGATACCACCACTCGACTCCACATTTCTATAATCAGTATAAGCACTACGCAGTACGTTATCAGTTCCAGACCCCTTCAGGCCCATGCCATACTTACGCATGTTGAAGATCTCGTAGCCCAGGCCACTACGGAAGAGCATGCTCAGATCCCAGTTCTTGTAGCTGATAGAGTTGGTCCATGACAGGAAGTGCTTAGGTGCGCCATTGCCGATAGTACGTTTATACGAGGGATCGGCCTGGGCCGCAGGCACCTTATTGCCATTATTATCGTAGATGAGCAACAGACCATTCTCGTCGATACCAGCATGCTCATAGCCATAGAACTGACCTATCTTTCCACCCTCCTCAACACGGAAGAAGTACTCGCTGGTGCCAGGACCTGGTTTCTGATACAGATCCAGATAAGCCATCTGGTAAGCATCGCTAGAGAGTTTTGTAAGCTTGGTATCGCCCATACTCCAGTTAATACCGGTGGTCCACTTCAAGCCTTTCTTGGCAATCACGTCATAATCCAACGAGACCTCGATACCAGTATTCTTGGTGGTTCCCACATTCACCAGAATGGTGTTGTAGATGAATGGTGGCTGGGGAGCTGTGTAGTTGTAAAGCAGATCCTGCGAACGACGGTCGAAATACTCAACGCTACCACGCAAACGACTCTTGAATGCAACAAAATCCAGACCTACGTTGAAAGCAGTCGACTTTTCCCAAGCCAAATCAGGGTTAGCATTCAATGATGGTGCATAACCATTAATCCACTGGTTATCGATAAGATAAGCACCACGGGTGCTATAGGTGGCTATACTCTGATAAGCATTAAAGTCGGAACGACCTGTTACACCATAGCTTACGCGAGGTTTCAGGCTCTGGAAAGTATGCTGCAAGCTCTGAGCAAATGGCGTATTAATGATTTCCCATGCCAACGAAGCAGATGGGAAGTTACCCCACTTTTTGTTAGCACCAAACTTAGTGCTACCCTCACGACGCATAGAGGCCGAAGCGTAGATGATATCATTGAAATTGTAATTCAATCGACCGAAGAAACCTATCAATGTAGATTCTGATGAGCCTGCCCAAATGTTGGCTTTGCCATCGCGCAGATAGCTACCGTTGCCAATGCCATGATACGAAAGGGCATCGTAAACAAAGCCCATATTCTCGTTACCACTCTGCTCCCACATGCTACGCTCCCATGAATAGCCAAGCACAGCCTTAAGCTGGTGCTGCTTCAGCGTCATGGTGTAGTTGATGAGGTACTCCAAGCGGTTGGTCCACCACTTCTGATAGTTGATGCGAGCACGACCATCATAACCATTCCAGAACGATTCGCTCGAGGTTGATGGTGTATAGAAGTTATCCTTCAGGTCGTTGTACTGCAAGGCATAGCTCAATGAGGTATTCAGGTTGTGCTGCTCTAACTGCAGGATATTGAGTTTTACATCTGCATTACCCAACAAATAGATGCGATCGCCCTGACTCACGTTCTCTTTCAGATCGTTCACTGGGTTGTGGATATCTGTAGGTGAATTGGGCTGATAATAAGTGCCATCAGCATTTTTCACAGGGATGGTTGGGTTCATGGTGAGGGCAGTATCAAACAAGCCGTCGTTACCCCACTTCTCGTGTACCTTACGGGCAGAGAGTGAAGAGTTGAACTGCAAACGGTTGTTGAGCACACGCTGCTCGCCTACAAAGCGACCACCGTATTCCTCACGACCCGATACGATATCCAAACCATTACCTTTCTTATAATTAACAGAGAGTCCGAAATAACCATTCTTAGTTGATGAATCAACAGAGATATACTGGTTGAGACTATAGCTTACCGGACGGGTAATCTCGCCCCACCAATCGGTATCGGCACCGTAGTCCTGACCGCGACGTGAACGACGGAACTCGTCGGTAGAGAGAATATCTACACGGGGCTTCTGAATATTGAGTGCGATATAGCTGTCGTAGGTTACGTTAGTAACACCAGCCGAGCCCGAGCCTTTCTTAGTTGTAACCAGGATAACACCATTAGCACCACGGGTACCATAGATGGCAGCCGAGCCGGCATCCTTCAGTACGGTAATCGACTCAACATCCTGGGTAGCAATGTTACGCAGATCGCCACCGGCTATACCATCGATAACAACCAGCGGGCCGTTGCTGGCTGTCAACGAACCAGCACCACGCACCTGGATATCGGTCATGGCATTAGGATTGGCATCGGCAGTAGCAGCCACATTCAGACCAGCCACCTTACCAGCAATCAGCGCCATAGGGTCGCTGGCTGCACCTTGGTTAAACTGGTCCTTGTTAATCTGAACCACTGAGCTCGATATTTCTTTCTTAGCCATCGAGCCATAACCAACCACAACCACTTCGTTCAGCTGTGCCACATCCTCTTTCAGCACAACCTCCATGCCGTCCTTGGCTTTCAGTTCCTGTGGATTGTAGCCGATGTAAGAGAACACCAACGTAGCTCCAGGCTTACATGACAGCTTGAAGTTTCCGTCGAAGTCAGTCACTGTACCATTCGATGTTCCTTTGACAATGATCGAGGCGCCAATAACGGCTATGCCCGATTCGTCCTTCACACGACCATTAATCGTGGTCTGTGCCGAAACATCCAAAGCGAAAAACATCACCGCCAACATTATCAGCAGGCGATAACAAAGATTCTTTGATCTTTTCATCTTCATTGGTTTTTGTTAAAATTAGAGTTATAAAAAAAGTTTTAGTTGAAAATATCTTGCCTTTTATTGCTTAGCTTTCTCAATCCTGACGGCAGCGCCACCACTACGAGCCAGACGCAGGTGCAGGGTGTCGGCTTTAGTAACAGCAATCTGGCGTATCGTCATCTCGTATGGATTACGCTCAAAGTCGGCTTCAGGTCCATCCTCGTAGATAATAGCACGATAAGTGGTACCTTCGTCAAGGAAATCGAGTGACACTTCCAGACTACGAGCCTCCTCGTTAGTAATACTGCCGATAAACCAGCTGTCGCCGCCACGCTCCTTACGGGCGATGGTGATATACTTACCAATCTCACCGTTGGGCACTAAAGTACGACTCCATGTGGTAGGACAACTCTCAATAAAGCTGAGTGCAGGCTGACCTTCGTAATTCTCGATGGCATCGGCTGCCATCTGTAACGGACTGTAGATGACGACAAACTCACCCAGCTGCTTGGCCAATGTAGAGTGCGGATGGGTGCCTGGCACAATCTCCGAGAAATTAAAGATGGCAGGCGTAAAATCGGTAGGACCAGCTAAACCACGGGTAAACGGCAGCGTAACGGTGTGAGATGGTGGATTACCACCACGACGATCCCAGGCATTATATTCCTGACCACGCACACCTTCCTGGGTCATCAGGTTTGGCCAAGTGCGCTGTATGCCAGTAGGCATAGCTGGCTCGTGATTATCTATCATGATATGATGCTTGGCAGCACACTCTATCACCTTACGATAATGACGGATACCATACTGCGACTTAGCTAACTCCTTACCATCAAAGTAATGTCCAACGTATCCCGTCTTTACGGCACGAATGCCCAATCGTTCGAACCAGTTGAAAGCCTGTTCCATCTGACTCTCCAGGAGAGAGGCATTACCCCAGGTTTCGGTATGACCGATAAATCGTACACCTTTTTGCAAGCCATACCGGGTTACTTCGTGCATATCAAAATCGGGGTACGACTCCAGATAGCTAATCTTCTCGCCCTGTCCCCAACCAGGATTCCAGCCCTCGGCCAACACACCGCTGAAGCCATGACGGGCAGCAAAGTCCATATAGCGTTTCACGTTCTCGGTAGTAGCACCATGGGTAGGCCCCATCTCCCAAGTGTTCTGTTTTTTGTGGATGCTCCACCAGATGCCGATATAACGGCCTGGCTCAATCCACGATGTATCTTTAATTTGTGATGGTTCATTCAGATTCAGCATCAGGTTCGAGGTGAGCAATCCACCTGCTGTTTTGCTGATAATCATCGTACGCCAGGGACTCTTAAGCTGCCCCTTGGCATACACCTTTACCCCACTACGCCAAGGTGTAAGGGCGGTAAGTAATCTAACAGCGCCACCATCCGCACTCCGGGGGGTGAGATTAATGCTGGCATAATCCTCGAGTGCAGCCTCGTGGATGGCCAGATACAAATCCTTCTCATACTCTATTGTAAGTGGTGTGCATACAGTATCCTTCTGGCTCAGCATTCCGGCCTTGTAGATTCCTTCGAAATACTCGGTATGGTTAGTGGGTATCGACCAGGCTTTGGCATCGTGTGCCAAAGTCATCTCGGTCAACTCGTCCATAATCTGGAATTCCTTTCCTTTATTATAATCTGGCAGGATATAACGGAAACCGAAGCCATCATTATACACACGGAACACCACTTGCATAGGCTGTCCAGACTGTTCGCGGAAATTTACCATCAGTTCATTGTAATGATTATGAGTGATATCATTTTCGCCCCAAGGCTGATTCCAAATCTCGTCCTTCTGCGAGCGAGCTACCTTGCCCATCTTTGTCTTAGCACCCAACTCACCATTATTTAATAGGTATCCTAAATGCGAGGGGGCCACAACAGCTTTTCCCTCATAGTTTACCATATAAAATGGTTGTTGATTCTTCACGCCGACGGTAACCGTCACGGCACCGTCGGGCGAAGTTACCTTAACGTTTCCGGCATTACTTTTAGTAACACCATTCATTACCAAACTAACCAATATAACAAATCTAACAAACCTCAGTAATCGCATAATTTTGAAATTTTTCGGCAAAGATAGAGATATCATTCTACGCCTCCAAGCGCCACAAACAAATATCTAAACTCTCAAAAACGCAAGCATCTGGAAATAAACTGGTTATAATTTAGACTCATCACAAAAATCTAAAGAAAATCAATCGCAATTTGGCATAAATAGGCTTATATTATTTGGTTATTCCAGAAAGATATCGTATCTTTGTGCCCAACAACATAACACAAACAACTCTAACTTATGATACGACAATGCATCATTTTGATTCTGATGGTTCTGACCACAGAGAGTCGGGCTCAACAAGCAAGTAACCGACAGCTCTATCAAACGCTCGACAGCTTGATAGAACACTACGACCAGTTAACAGCCGATAAGGAACGCCGCGTGGCAGCCATCAAGGAGGGAGTTAAAGGTATTACTTTAACTGCTGAGCAGCAATACGACGTGAACCAACGACTCTACGACGAATATGTTGCCTATAAGTTCGACTCTGCTTTCTATTATATAGATAAGAATGTGAAAGCCTTGCGCAAATCGGGCTACCACAATCGTTTTGCAGCCAGCGCCGTACGTATGGCACATATTCTGGCTGTTACAGGACTGTTTGATCGTGCCCGCCGACTGCTGGATGAAGTAGCAGTTGACTCGATTAACGACCAACAGAAGATAGCCTTTTACAACCAACAAAGTGAGCTGAACCTGTACCGTTCGGAAATGGCTCAGAACACCGAATACTTCTACGACTATATACAACGAGTACAATACTATCGACAGCTGGTGATACAGATTGCGCCCAAAGACAGTTACGATTATATCTTTAATCAGGCTACCTACATTTGCGAGGCTGGCGACACCAACAAAGCCATACAGATGCTTGAAGACTACCTGCTGAAGCTTGAAGAGGGTACGCGTGCTTACAGTATTGTTACCAGCACGCTGGCTTTCTTCTACCAAACCAAGGAGATGCAACAACAGCAGGAACGTTATCTTCTGCTCAGCGCCATCAGCGATGAGCGATGCGCCATCCGTGAGAACAACTCGCTACGCATACTTTCAGAGATACTAATGAACCGCGGTAATAACGACGATGCCTACCGTTATCTGTTACAAGCCATCAGCGAGGCCCGTTTCTATGGTAGTCGCATCCGCATGATGCAAGTAGGACGCATGGCGCCGCAGATTCTGCAACTGTACGATGCCGAGCGCACTCAGACCCAGCAGCGCACCAACCTACTGCTGGCCATCATATCCTTTATCTCGCTGGTACTTGCAGGTATCATCGTCTATACCCTACGTCTGTATCGCAAAAAACACGCAGCTGGTTTGCAGATTATCGAGATGAACAAGATTCTGGCTAAGCATACCGAAGAGATTGAGACTGTTAACACGCAGATGAAAGAAGCCAATCGCATTAAAGAGGAATACATTGGACGTTTTCTGGAACTCAGCAGTATGTTGCTTTCAAACACCGAGCAACGCATGAAACAGTTAAACCGATTAGCTAGAGAACGAAAACTGGAGGAACTATATGCCGAACTCAAAACGATGGAACCAGTAAACACAGGTATCCGCACTTTCCATAGTCATTTCGACACCGCCTTCCTTAACATCTACCCCCACTTTATCAGCGAGGTCAACAAGTTACTTACACCTGAGAATCAGTTCATTACCGACAACGACGGGGCTACAGCCAAGCGTTTAACAACCGAGTTACGCATTCTGGCTCTTATCCGCCTTGACATTACCGACAATCAAGAGATTGCCGATATTCTCCGTTCCAGCATCACCACCATCTACACCTACCGTTCTAAACTCAAAGCCAAAGCCCTCAACAAAGAGACTTTCGAAGACGACGTACGTAAGATTGCCACTTATTAGCTCGAGGATATTCCCAGTTAGGGAAAATTTATTCCCCAGTTAGGGAAATATTTTTTCCCAACGTGGGAACTTTGGGGAAAATTTTATATCTTTGTCGCCGAATATGGAAGAAGTAAGCAAGATACCATCTGAGTGGAATAAATTCTACTTGAAGGATGTGTCGTTCGTGAACCTGATGACACGACGCATCTTTAATGTGCTGATTGTGGCCAATCCCTACGATGCGTTTATGCTCGAAGACGACGGTCGTGTGGATGAGAAGATCTTCGACGAGTATATGGAGCTGGGTATGCGATACCCACCCACGTTCCGACAGGTGTCGACAACCGAGGAGGCACACGAAGTGCTACACAACACGGATATCGACCTGGTAATCTGTATGCCTGGTAATGCGGATAACGACGCCTTTACCGTGGCACGCGAAATCAAGGCCGAGCATCCCAACATTCCTTGCGTGGTGCTTACCCCCTTCTCGCATGGTATCACCAAACGTATTCAGGACGAGGATATGTCGGTGTTCGACTACGTGTTCTGCTGGTTGGGTAACACCAACCTCATCATGAGCATCATCAAGCTGATTGAGGACAAGATGAACATCGAGCACGACATCAAGGAGGCTGGCGTACAGATGATTATGCTGGTTGAGGATAACATCCGCTTCTACTCGAGTGTGCTGCCAAACCTCTATAACTATATTCTGGCTCAGAGTAAGCGTTTCTCGACCGAGGCGCTGAACCCGCATGCGGCTGCCCAGCGTAAACGCGGACGCCCCAAAGTGGTACTGGCTACCACCTACGAGGAGGCCATGCAGCTGTACGAGAAGTATCACGAGAACACCTTAGGCGTGATTAGTGATACCCGATTCCCCATGCAAGTACACGAGGGCCGACTGAGCCACGTAGAGGATGGCGACCCAGAGGCAGGATTGAAACTGCTGAGGGAGATTCGCCGTCGCGACGAGTACGTGCCCCTGATTCTCGACTCTTCGGAGATAACCAACAAAGAAAAAGCCGAGGCTGAGGGATTCCACTTTATAGATAAGAACTCGACCAAGATGAATGTGGACCTGCACCACCTGATGGAGGAACACATGGGTTTTGGCGACTTTATATTCCGCGATCCGAAAACCAAGGAAGAGGTGTTCCGCGTATCATCGCTGAAGGAACTGCAGGACAACATCTTCAAGATTCCTTACGACTCGATGCTCTACCACGTGAGTCGCAACCACATGAGTCGCTGGCTTACAGCACGTGCCATCTTCCCTGTTTCGGCCTTCTTGAAGCATGTTACCTGGCATAAGCTGCAGGACGTGGATGCCCACCGACAGATTATCTTTGATGCCATCGTACAGTACCGAAGGATGAAGAATATTGGTGTGGTAGCAGTGTTCGACCGATTGAAGTTCGACCGCTATGCCCACTTTGCCCGTATCGGTGAAGGTTCTTTGGGCGGTAAAGGTCGTGGTCTGGCATTCCTTGATAACATTATCAAGCGCCACCCCGAGCTGAACCAGTTTGAACAGGCCAAGGTATCGATTCCCAAAACGGTGGTATTGTGTACCGATTTCTTCGACGAGTTTATGGAGAAGAACAACCTGTGGACAATTGCCCTGAGCGATGCCAGCGACGAGGAGATTCTGCAGCACTTTATGCGTGCCCAGTTGCCCGACTCGCTGATAGCCGACTTCTTTACCTTCTTTGATGCCGTAAAGAGTCCTATCGCCATCCGTTCAAGTTCGTTGCTCGAGGATTCGCACTACCAGCCCTTTGCAGGTATCTACTCTACCTACATGATTCCATATCTGGATGATAAGTACGAGATGCTGCGCATGTTGGCCTGTGCCATCAAGGGTGTGTATGCCTCGGTTTACTATAAGGACTCGAAGGCCTACATGCTGGCCACACAGAACGTGATCGACCAGGAGAAGATGGCTGTGATTCTGCAGGAGGTAGTGGGTAAGCAGTATGGCGACCTGTACTACCCCAACTTCAGTGGTGTGCTGCGTTCGTTGAACTACTACCCTATCGGCGACGAGACTGCCGAAGAGGGTATTGCATCGCTGGCTGTAGGATTAGGAAAATATATCGTAGATGGCGGTCAAACCCTACGCGTGTCGCCCTATCACCCCAAGCAGGTGCTGCAGACATCGGAGATGGAGACTGCCCTGAGCGAGACCCAAACCCGATTCTACGCCTTGGACATGGCCCATGTAGGCGACGACTTTAAGGTTGACGACGGCTTTAACATCAAGAAGGTACGTGTAAAGCAGGCAGCCGAAGATGGAGCCCTGACCTATCTGGCCTCGACCTACGACCCCGTAGATCAGATTATCCGCGATGGTATCTACGAGGGCGGCCGAAAGGTAATCTCGTTCTGCGGTGTGCTGCAGCACGATGTATTCCCATTACCCGAGCTGTTGCAGATGGCACAGAAGCTGGGTGCCGACGAGATGAAGCGCCCCGTAGAGATTGAGTTTGCCTGCAACCTGAACGACGACCGTACAGGCGAGTTCTACCTGCTGCAGATTCGTCCTATCGTAGATGCCAAGCAGGTGCTGGATGAAGACCTGCAACAGATACCCGATAGCGACTGCTTGCTGCGCTCGAACAACTCACTGGGGCATGGTATTTCCGAGGATGTGGTGGATGTGGTATATGTAAAGACCGACGACGATTTTACCGCTGTAAACAATCCCACTATCGCCAGCGAGATTGAGGAGATTAACCGCAAGTTCCTACAGGCCGACAAGAACTATGTGCTGATTGGTCCAGGCCGCTGGGGTTCGAGCGATTACTGGCTGGGCATTCCCGTAAAATGGCCTCACATATCAGCAGCAAGGGTGATTGTTGAGGTAGGATTGAAGAACTACCGTGTTGACCCCTCACAGGGCACACACTTCTTCCAGAACCTCACCTCGTTCGGTGTAGGCTACTTCACCATCAACACCTATACGGGCGACGGGGTATTCCAGAAGGAGCTGCTCGACCAGATGCCCGCTGTAGAAGAAACCCAGCTCGTACGTCACGTGCGCTTCGACCATCCGCTGAAAATCATGATGGATGGTAAGAAACAAACAGGCGTAGTACTGCGATAAAAAACAGGCCCTGCTGCAATAATCAGATTGCTAGCAGGGCTTTTTACTAAATAAACAAAAAATTAAACAGAAAACTTGGTTTGAAAAAAAATTTTTCATACCTTTGCACAAGTGCAATTCCAATCTATTAACATAGTCCAAAACATGTCGAAACTAACTGCAAAGATTAAACGTGATTTGCCATTACGCATCAGTCTGATGATAGTGCTTGCCATGGCGCTGCTGTTAACAGTAACACTGCTTGTCATGCTTCATTCTTCGCGTAACTCTATGAAAGATGATGCGCTGAATAGAGCCACCTATACACTCGATCGCGCCACCAACAACATCGATAACATTCTGCTGAGCGTAGAGGAAACGGCTGGCAACATATACTTCAACATGAAGTTTGATGATCCGGAACGGATGTACACCTATGCACATAAGATTGTAGAAACCAACCCATACGTGTCGGGCTGTGTCATCGCCTTTAAGCCCGGATACTTTAAGGGGCACGACCTGTTTATGGTATATGCACATAGTACTGATAGTACCCATCAGGATCACTCCACTGCCAACATTGTTCACAGTAACAGTTTCGGCACCAAGCCCTATACCGAACAGATATGGTTTAATCGTCCGATAGGTAAGAACAGAGCCATGTGGATGAACCCGCTACTCGGCATGAAGTCGGACATAGAGCCACTCACCTCGTTCTGTGCGCCTATACTCGACGCTAATCACAGTCCGATAGGTGTTATCAGCGTACATGTGCCACTACAACTGCTTTCAAGCATTATCTCAGCCGCCAGGCCTTCGCCCAACTCCTATTGCGCGCTGGTAGATAACGACGGATCGTTTATTGTTGATCCCACAGCAGGCTATCTCTCAAAAATCAAGGCTTTCAACCTGCCAGGCATCTCAGTTCAGGAGGCTGTAAAAACGATGATGTCGGGTAATAAAGGTTATCTGCCATTCGACATCGACGGACGTAAGTTCTATCTGTTCTACCAACCATTCAGGATGGCCAAAGTGCCCTATCGCACCTTGATAACAAATCCTGGCTGGAGTATCGGCGTAGCATTCTCAGAAAACGACATCTTTGGCGAGTACAATGCACTATTCAACTTTGTAATCATCATTGCCATCGTAGGCATGGTGCTGATGTATCTGCACACCCGTCTGATTATCCGTCACCGCCTAAAGCCACTCAGGATGCTTACAGAGTTTACGGATCGCATTGCCCACGGACATTATAACGAGCCCCTACCCTCACGTCATCGGAACAAGGACGAGATAGGTGTGCTGCAAGGCCATTTCCAGCAGATGCAACGCTCGGTGGCAGCCAACATCAACGAACTGCACGAACTAACCCAAACCATACAGGAACGCAGCAAAGAGTTGCACATAGCATACGAGCAAGCCCAGAAGGCCGACCGAATGAAGACTGCCTTCCTACATAACATGACCGACCAGATGGTGGCCCCATCGATTGCCATCGACCAGGATGTGTCGGCATTAAGTCATTTTGATAAAGAAACAAGCACCCAGACGGTGAGCCAGTTAGTGGAGGACATCCAACAAAACGGCGACACCATTACACAGATACTGAATAATCTGATCAACCTCTCGGAGAAAGAAGAAGACCTGGAGGAGAAAGGAGGTAAGCTATGATGAGTATTCGTCGTTCATTCTCGGCTAAGGTCATCATGTGGGTTCTGCTGTTAGCTGTACCAGTTTTCCTGGCATCGGTAGGTGTACTGTTCTGGCAGTCGCACAAACTGATACGTGCCGAAGCTGTTGATAAAGCCAGCAATGTACTGGCTTGTGCCATGCACCGTATTAACCGTTATCTGATAACGACCAAGACGGCAAGTCATACCAATGCCTGGATAGTTGAGCAATCACTATACCCCGACACGATACAGGCCATAACCAACCGCATAGCAACCACCAATCCCTATACCGATGGTTGTGCCATCAGTACCGAGCCTGGTGTCATACCCCAGTATCCCGATGGATTCATGTCGGTTTCGTTCAATACCAAAGACAGCGTCAATACCTTTATTGAGCCCGACCACAGCTACTTTCAGGAACGTTGGTACAGTATTCCTCGTACACAGCGCAAACCAACCTGGGTCGTTTTTAACGACAAGAACAGAAAACAGGAAACCGACGAAGATGCTACGATAGCCGCCTATACGCACCCTTTGTTCAACAAGAAAGGTAAGTTTGTTGGCGTTATTTCAATCTGGCTCTCATTGCAGCACATCTCCAATATTATGGCCGAGGTACGACCCTATCCGCACTCGTACTATGTGATGATTGACGAGAAAGGGCGCTATGTGGGGCATCCCGATTCTACCCGCCTATTCAACCAAACTATCTTCAGCGTGGCCGACCCACAACATCAGGCCGACCTGATAGCCTTAGGTTACGAGATGACCAAGGGTAATAAAGGGAGCATGTCGGTAAAAATCAATGGCAAGAAATCGTTGGTATGCTACATGCCCGTTGAAGGCACTCCATGGAGCCTGGCTATTGTTTGTCCGCATAGCGATATCCTTAGAGGATTCTACCGTCTTACCTACATTGTAGTGGCACTACTGATTGTAGGTTTGCTGCTCATCTTTATCAACTGTCATAAGGCGGTAACCGTTTCGCTCAGTCCGCTACAGCAACTGCTTGAAAAGACCAAAGCAGTTAGCAACGGCCATTTAGATGTGGATATAGCCCACACCAAGCGAACGGATGTGATAGGCGGATTGCAGAACAGTTTTGCCACCATGTTGGAGTCGCTCAATTATTATATCAACAGCGTGCGTACCGCTACCGATCAGACCAAGCGTTACAACCGTGAGCTGGAGCATACCACCCAACTGGCAGTAGAGGCCCAGCGCCAGAAAACAATTTTCATCCAGAACGTTACGCACCAGATACGCACACCGCTTAATATCATTATGGGCTTTGCACAGATACTGAATTGCCCTACCGACGACACATCGCTGAGCGAAGAGTTAGGACAGGATGAGATTAAGAGTATTGCCAGCACCATGACGCACAACAGCCGACTGCTTATACGTATGGTGATGATGCTGTTCGACAGCTCTGATAACGGCAAGGCCGAGACTGCCAATTGCGATAAACGCGAGATGGTGGCATGCAACGATGTGTGCCGGGAAGCGCTAAAATTCACAACCAAGAATCATCCTGACATACCTGTAGAATACAAGACCGAATTGGCTGATGACTTCTGCATCCACACCAATTTCCGCTATCTGGAATATAGTCTGGAGGAGTTACTCAGCAATGCCGTACGCTATTCCGACCAGCAGCACATCTCGCTACACGTAACGCGTAACGAGGAGTTTGTACGTTTCGTAGTACAGGATACAGGTAATGGTATTGCCGAAGCCGACCGCGACAATATCTTTAAGTTCTTTACCAAGGTGGACGACTTTAGCGAGGGCTTAGGCCTGGGCCTGCCCCTTACTAAACGTCATGCAGAAACATTGGGTGGAAACCTGATACTCGACACCACCTACCATGAGGGTAGCCGGTTTATCTTCGAGGTACCCGTGGCATAGCATCAGCCACAATGGAAATACTTAGTAACCAACTTCTGGATTTCCTCTGGATAATTCTCTATCGTATGACGGAGGTTCTTATCGTCGAAGGCACGAAGCTGTTCGATGATACCATCTATCATGGCAGGCGAGAACACACCATACTCCTCGTAGGCCCTACGCTGACGATTCAAGCAGTCGGCCGAAGCCACACACGAATCGGGTAACTGTGCCAGATTAGCCAGACGATCGGCATTCTCGGCAGCATGGATGTTTACATTCACGTAAGTTTTCTCGGCCAGTTTAAGTGCGCCATCCAACTCAAAACCATAACGGCAGGCTACGCACAAGCCAGCCAACAACTGGTAGAGATCGGCAGAGCCATCGGGTGAACGCATCTCAACGGTCTGCTTGATGCTGGTATCATAGCGAGTTTGTGGCTCCAACGGATTCGCAGCATGGCACATATCCACATCTGCAGCCCAGCCTAATGGCACACGTACCAATACGCTGCGGTTTCTGTCGCCCCAACAAACATTAGTGGGCGCCTCCTGATGGGGAACCAGACGGAAGTAGCTGGTAGGATTCTTATTACCAAAAGCGGTAATCGAAGGTGCCAGCACCATCATACCTGCTATCATCTTACGGGCAGCCTCGCTCAGTACACCATTCTCCAGCATCTGGTTCTTACCATCCTTCATCATACGCATGTGAATATGCAAACCAGAGCCAGCCTTACCTGTGGTAATCTTAGGAGCAAAGGTTACATCATAACCCAACTCATAAGCCAGATTGCGGATGACCCACTTGGCAATCATCAACTGGTCGGCAGCCTGCTCAACAGCCACAGGCAGGAACTCAATCTCGTTCTGTTCGTAGTTCTTACCATCCAAGCTGAAGTTACCCACCTCAGAGTGTCCATACTTAATCTGACCACCAGCTTGGGCAATATACTTCATACAACGGGTGCGGAACTCATTGGCCTTGGCATAAGGTGCCGACTCGTGGTAGCCGCGCTGGTCCTGAGCAGGGAAAATGCTCTCGTCGTTACTAATCACATAATACTCTAACTCGCCCATGGCCTGGAACTCCATACCTGTTACCTGACGGAAAGCCTCAGCAGCCTTGTGGAGTGTGTGCTCGGGCGATGACTCCAACGGATTGCCATCCTTATCGAAGAACGAGCAGAGCAATGATACAGTTGGAATCTCGGCAAAAGGATCGACAAAAGCCGTACGGTAACGTGGCAACACATACAAATCGCTGCTGCCAGCCTGAATAAACGAGAACAAGCTACTGCCATCCACACGCTCGCCACAAGTAAGTATGGTATCAAGATAAGCCAGATCGTTAATTACAAAGTTAAGGGTTTTCAATCTGCCATCGCCGCCTGGATACATAAAGTTAACCATGCGGATATCGTTGTTCACAATGTAATCAATAATGTCGGCTTTTGTAAACTCTGCCTCGGGTTTCTGAAGTGCCACTACAATAGGGTTGGCATTCAACATCAGCTTGTCGTTGTTCATCATGATCCTTTATCGTATAATTGTTTGCGTTATATTTCGGGCAAAGATAAGCATTTTTATTGGGTGTATGGTATTATTTTGAGTTTTTTTATAATTTTTGCACAAATATACATGAAAATGGGAGACCGTTTAAAGTCTCCCATCCAACCAATTACTTACAATTAAACGTCGGATAACTACTTTCTACCGACGACTGGCTGCCTGCTATCAAAGGCCAGCCATTAACCCATTCAACACGATCCATCAACACCTGTCGGCCAGCATCGGGATCGCTCCTCATGTAACCATGATATATCATCCAGTCCTGACCGGCATCATCGGTAACAAACTCGGCATTATGCCCAGGGCCTGCCACGTTGTTACTGCCATGCAACAGCACATCGAATGCACCATCTAACATACGCTTGCCATCCTTGGTAACATACGGTCCGAACAGATTCTCAGAGCGTCCGTAGATAACCTGATAGGTACTGTTGTTGCCCTCGCAGCACGAGCCGTTTGATCCAAACAGATAGTAATAGCCATCGCGATGGTGGATATAGGTAGCCTCCATCTGGTTGCCAGCTATCTGTACAGGCTTGGCACCGGGCTTAAGCGTGAGTCCGTCGGCACTCAACTCTACACCATAGATACCATGGAACGAGCCCCAGAACAGATACTTCTTACCATCATCCTCGATATAGAAGGGATCGATACAGTTCTGTATGCCGATATCCTCGCTGATAAACAGTGCACCATGATCGGTGTAAGGTCCCTGCGGTTGGGTGGCCGAAGCAACACCTAAACCGCAAGTCCACTCACCACCCCAAGTCGACTTAGAGTAATAGAGCATATATTTACCATCAACATAATTTATATCGGGTGCCCAGATACCACCACCAGGATTCCACTTGGGGCGACTCTCATCAGTAAAAGCCGTACCCACATACTGCCACTTCAGCAAATCGGTAGAACGATAGATGGGCAGGTTGCGGATATCCTCGGTAGCAAAGAGATAGAACACGCCATCGGGCGACTTTACTATAGAGGGATCGGGCAACGAGGTTGCAATGATAGGATTACGATACTTCTGAACAACAGGGATAGGTTTGTTATCCTGAGAGTGCCCACCGTCGTCCGACGATGAGCAACCCAGAATAGGCATAAAGCCAACAATTATACTAACTATAGAAAACATGTAACTTCTTTTATTCTTTACTAACATATTACCAACCAGGATTTTGTGTGAGATTAGGATTACGCTCCAGTTCGCCCTGTGGCACAGCAAACAGTTTTACGTGCTCGCCAATATAGTTATTGGTGTAGCGCTTGGTACCCCAGATTTCGGTCATACCATTAGCACCATTCAGCTGTGAAGGATCGCTAACCAGTGCGCGGTTGGTGCCCAACTTACGATCGAGCCATGTATCCCAACGCAGCTGCTTCCAGTAGAGCTGGCCCTCGCCACAAAGCTCCCAGCCATACTCGTTACGGATACGCTCACGCATGTTGTCCTGACCAGTTACCTTGGTGTACTCGTTGCTATTAAGCAGAGCCAATCCTGGAATACGGGCACGAACCATATTGATGTATTTCACGGCCTCATCGGTCTTTCCCTGCTCGTTCAGAGCCTCAGCCAAAGAGATGAGTGCACCGGCATAACGGAAGATAGGTGTATCGATATCACTGTTCAAGCCGTTCTTGGTTTCACGACCCTCGGGCACAAACTTACGCCACAGGTAGTAGAAGCGGTCGTTGGTATCGGTACGCAGGTCGTAAGGAGCAGCATTATCCGATCCAATGTAAGGCCAACGCAGGGTATAATCCCAGCAGTCGGCAGTTGAACCACCTTTATAAGTAGAGTACGGGGTGATGAAGTTCATCAGCATACGTGGGTCGCGGTTCTGATAGATAGCCAGAATGCGGGCCTCGTTACCATCCTTATCGTACTGACTCATGTCGGCACCATAGGTCACCATCTGCTGGTAACCAGCCTTCAGCTTATCGCTGGCAGCATTTGGATCAAGACCATCGCGCAGGAAGTAAACCGAACGGGCCTTAGGATCCATCTTTGAGTAACCAGGGAACACCTCGTCCATATTGAATGGCTTACCATCGGCATACTCGTAAGAATCTACAAAGTAAGGATTAGGAATCAGGTTGTTCCAGCAACCAAAACCATCGGCGGTATAAGTATTACGGTTACCATGTGTACGACCTAACAGCGAGCCCATACCCTCCTCGTCGGTGTACTGATACTGGAAGATATACTCATCGTTGCGCTCATTGGCTGCCTTGAACATATTCTTATAGTCGGGGAACAGCTGGAAGCCCATGGTGGTGATGGCTGTGAAATCGGCAGCTGCCTTATCCCAGTCCTTCAGCCACATGTAAACCTGACCACGCAGATAGTAGGCACAAGCCTTGGTTACACGACCGTAGTTCTTATCAGAGGTGGCGTACTTATTTGGCAGACTGGGCTCGTTGATAGCCTCAGAGCAATCCTTGATAATCTGCTGCCATACCTCATCGGCAGTGTTACGGGGCTTGGTGTCCTCGCCATACTCTACAGGTTCGGTGTAGATGGGCACACCACGCCACAGCACGTTGGCACGATAGTAAGCCCAGGCACGCAGGAACTTGCACTCGGCAATATCACGGGCACGCTCGCTGGCCGCCATGGCCTCGCATCTATCCAGATTATTAATCACGTTGCTGGTACGATAGATTTCCTCATACAAGCGCTTCCACCAGTCGTTGAATCCCCAGTAACCGGCATTACAACGGCCACGGGCCCAATCGTAACCACCCCAGTTAGCATCCAGGTCGC
>JAEEGH010003762.1_pt1 | contig 39501 bp, 31 predicted proteins | sample 9134181 | NCBI WGS metagenome assembly JAEEGH01 (sample SAMN16246544, study PRJNA631951) | gut metagenome | biome: gut microbiome; feature: rumen; material: DP-attached | host: Bos | place: Iran: Karaj | collected 2018-10 | reverse complement strand
ATCAGGTGCAATGCCGTTATTTTCCATATTTTCTTTTACAGCAGGTACTGCGCACTTATCAAGATCTGTGCCTACAGCATGCTTAGCGCCGAACATAAGTGAAAGAATAGATAATACACCACTTCCTGTTCCAACATCAAGTAGCTCAGTATCTTTATTTACGTATTTCTTAAGCATACGGATACAAAGCTGTGTTGTCTCATGCATTCCTGTACCGAAAGCTGTTCCCGGGTCAATATGGAGAACCATATTTGCTTTTTTATCATCTTCTGAAGTTTCTGTTTCCCAGGATGGAATAACAAGAATATCATCAATATAAAATTTATGAAAGTATTGTTTCCAGTTATTTATCCAATCTATATCTTCTGTAACCGATATGGAAACAGTGCCGTCTCCGATATCGGAAAATTCTCTTAGTTCATCAAGCTTTTCTTTTATCTCATCATTTATTTCTTCAGGAGTCTTCTTAACTTGTACGTAGTCTCCGTCTTCATTTGGAAGCTCTACAGTGAGCATATTATTGTCGTCAATTTCCAAAAAGAAATTCAGATACGCCGCTCCCTGCTCAATGCCGTTATCCATTTCATCAGGTTCAAGTTCAGGAGCATCTATGAACATCTGCTCTTTGTCTGCTGCAGAAAGTGGAGCATTATCCTCTATCTGTGCTCCTTGAAGTCCAATATCTTCCAAATAACTTACAATAATATCTTCTGATTCTTCATTTGTACGAACTCTGAAACGCATCCACTTCATAGAAAAAAACCTCCATAAACTTTAAAAGCGTGAAGCAGATTTTTAATTCCGCTTCACGCGTATAATATCACAAAAATATCAAATTGCCAAAACCGCCTAAAAAATCACTTAAAAAAGCCTTTTTTCTTTTTTCCGTTTGAACCATCACCACTTGGGTCATGATCTCCTGCGCCCATCATGCGCTCAGCCGCAGTAAGTGAATCGCCTGTCTTTTCGTCGAATTTTTTAAGAAGGTCCTTGGCTTCCTTCGAAAGCTTCTCAGGCACCTGTACAACAAGAGTTACATAATGATCGCCTCTTGTGTCCTTATCTCTTAAGGATGGAACACCCTTTGAACGAAGTCTTACTCTTGTATCTGTCTGTGTTCCAGCTTTAACATCGTAAGCAACCTTACCATCTACTGTGTCAATAAGCACTGTGCCGCCTAATGCTGCAATAGCAAATGATACAGGAACCATTGAGTAGATATCATAACCTTCTCTCTGGAAGATAGGATGATCAGATACGATTACTTCAACCAAAAGATCTCCTCTTGGTCCACCATTTATGCCCGGCTCACCTTTTTCACGGATTCTGACACTCTGTCCGTTATCAATTCCCCCAGGAATAGAAACCTTGATCTTCTTTCTGCTGGCGATATAACCGGTACCATGACAATCAGTACACTTATCCTTGATAACTTTACCTGTTCCGCCACATTCAGGACATGTCTGAACATTACGCACAGTACCAAAGAATGACTGCTGTGTATATACTATCTGCCCCTTACCACCACACTTAGAACATGTCTGTGCTGATGTTCCGGGCTTTGCACCTGTTCCATGACAAGTTGGACAAGCATCTTTTATGGTGAGTTCAAGCTCTTTTTCACAGCCAAATACCGCTTCAAGGAAAGTAATCCTAACACTGGCTCTTAAGTTAGCACCCTTTGAAGGGCCTGTTCTTGCTCCACCACGAGCTCTTCCACCGCCGAAGAAATCACCAAATATATCTCCGAATATATCTCCAAAGTCTGCGCCATTGAAATCGAAGCCGCCATAGCCGCCTGCTCCGCCATCAAAAGCAGCATGACCAAATTGATCATACTGACGTTTTTTCTCAGGATCACTAAGTACTGCATATGCCTCTGAAGCTTCTTTGAACTTCTCAGCAGCTTCGGAATCGCCCGGGTTCATATCCGGATGATACTTTTTAGCAAGTACTCTATATGCTTTTTTTATTTCTTCCTCAGATGCACTTTTACTTACACCAAGGACTTCATAATAGTCGCGCTTCTGCTCTGCCATATTACTCCTCAAATTGCATCAAACATTAAATAACATCATCTTTCAGTACACCAAAGTCATAGATTGCTTTGTATACACAATACAATCTATGACTTTGATTTAATATGTTAATTTATACTTCTCTGTAGTCACCGTCAACTACATTGTCATCATTTGATGAGTTGTTAGCTGCACCGCTCATATCAGGACCTGCGCCAGCTCCCATGTTAGGGCCTGCACCTGCTGCGCCCTGTGCATTCTCATACATCTTTGCAAAGAGTGCCTGAGCATCATTCATGAGCTTTTCTTTCTGGCTCTTAAGTGAGTCGATCTCGCTGTCTGAAAGCTCTTTATCCTTTGTCTGCTCAAGAGTTTCCTTGAGAGCCTTGATATCATCTTCTACAGTCTGCTTCTGTGAAGGATCGATCTTGTCTCCAACATCCTGAAGTGCCTTCTCTGTCTGGAATACGAATGAATCAGCATCGTTACGAGCATCAATTCCTTCTTTACGCTTCTTATCCTGAGCTTCATATTCCTGAGCTTCTTTAACAGCCTTATCGATATCTTCATCAGACATGTTTGAACCGGCTGTAATTGTAATGTGCTGCTCCTTACCTGTTCCAAGGTCCTTAGCAGAAACATTTACGATACCGTTTGCATCGATATCGAAAGTAACTTCGATCTGTGGAACACCTCTCATTGCTGGTGGGATTCCATCAAGTCTGAACTGTCCAAGTGACTTGTTGTCCTTAGCGAACTGTCTCTCACCCTGAAGAACGTTGATATCTACTGCTGTCTGGTTATCTGCAGCTGTTGAGAATACCTGGCTCTTCTTTGTAGGGATTGTTGTGTTACGCTCGATAAGTCTTGTAGCAACACCACCCATTGTCTCGATAGAAAGTGAAAGTGGAGTAACATCAAGAAGAAGGATGTCACCAGCACCTGCATCTCCGGCAAGCTTACCACCCTGGATAGAAGCACCGATTGCTACGCACTCATCAGGGTTAAGGTTCTTACTAGGCTCCTGGCCTGTAAGCTGTTTAACTTTCTCTACTACGCAAGGAACACGAGTTGATCCACCAACAAGAAGTACCTTTCCGATATCTGCGTTAGTAAGACCTGCATCCTTCATAGCGTTCTGAACAGGGATAGCTGTTCTCTCAACAAGGTCGTGGATAAGTTCTTCGAATTTAGCTCTTGTAAGATCTACATCGAAGTGCTTAGGGCCATCAGCGCCTGCTGAAATGAAAGGAAGGTTGATGTTTGTTGTTGTTGAAGAAGAAAGTTCCTTCTTTGCCTTCTCTGCAGCTTCCTTAAGTCTCTGCATAGCCATCTTATCGCCTGAAAGGTCTACACCTTCTTTATTCTTGAAATCCTGGATCATCCAGTTGATGATTGCCTGGTCAAAGTCATCACCACCGAGGTGTGTATCACCGTTTGTTGAAAGAACTTCGATAACGCCATCACCGATCTCAATGATAGATACATCGAATGTACCACCACCAAGGTCATAAACCATGATCTTCTGCTCTTTTTCATTGTCAAGACCATAAGCAAGAGCTGCTGCTGTAGGCTCGTTGATGATTCTCTTTACTTCAAGACCTGCAATCTTACCAGCATCCTTTGTTGCCTGACGCTGAGCATCATTGAAATATGCAGGAACTGTGATTACTGCTTCTGTAACTTTTTCGCCGAGATACTGTTCTGCATCAGCTTTCAGCTTCTGAAGGATCATAGCTGAAATCTGCTGTGGTGAATACTTTTTGCCATCAATTGTACGACCATTGTCTGTACCCATGTCTCTCTTAATTGATGAAATTGTGTTGTCAGCGTTTGTTACAGCCTGACGCTTTGCAGGTTCACCAACAATTCTCTCACCATTCTTTGTAAATGCAACGATTGAAGGAGTTGTTCTAGCACCTTCTGCATTTGCTATAACAGTTGGCTTTCCGCCTTCCATAACTGCTACGCAGCTATTAGTTGTACCAAGATCGATACCGATAATCTTACTCATTTCTTTGTCCTCCATAATTAAAATTCGATCATTTGCACGCTTAAAATACGCTGTGCATTTGTAATCATCTATATAACTTATTTGCTAACACCAACCATGCTGTGTCTGAGCACGGTGTCGTGGAACTTATATCCCTTTTGAAGTTCCTGTGCTACAATACCTGATTCATACTCTTCACTTTCAACCTGCATTACAGCGTTGTGGAGATTTGGATCAAATTCCTTTCCCACGGCTTCAATAGGGGTTACTCCAAGATCCTCAAGCTGCTTGGTAAGCTGCTTATAAATCTTGTTCATACCATCTGCGAAGGCTCCGTCTTTTTCGTCTTCCGGAACTGCTGCAAGTCCTCGCTCGAAATTATCTACGATAGGGAGAAGCTTTTCTAAAACACTGCCCTGTCCCTGTTCAAACATCTGAGCTTTTTCTCTGTCAGTTCTTTTTCTGAAATTATCAAACTCAGCAACCTGTCTTATAAGTCTGTCATTGAGTTCATCAAGCTTCTCTTTTAAAGGATCTTTCTTCTCTTTTTTGGAAGGCTCTTTTTCTTCAGTTTTCTCAGCTTCTTCCTTTACTTCTTCTGAAGCTGATTCCTTATTTTCAGCAGCCTCTTTTTCTTTGGCTTCTTTTTCAAGGTCTTCCATGATATTTTCAAGAACTTCTTTTTCCTGTTCGCTTACCTGCTTCTTTTTATTGCTCAATTCATTGCCTCCTAACACTTGTCTATATTAACTGCGCTAACCCTTTTTATACAGATCATCAAGCGCATGTCTCATATTCTTTAATGTTGAAATAACTTTATCGTAATCCATTCTCTTGGGACCTATGATGCCAACAGTTCCCTTCATTCCATCCCCAAGCTCATAGGTTGCTGTTACAACACTGCAATCCTTCATAGCCTGAACCGGTGTCTCATTACCTATATAAACCTGAATACCTGTCTCTTCAGAATCGGAGGAAAGTGTATCCTCCACGATACTTGAAAGATCCTTGGTATCCTCAAAGGTACTGATAAGCTCACTGGCCTTGGTGGAATCTGTAAGTTCCGGGTACTTGAAGATGTTCATGGTACCACTTGTATATATCTGAAGGTCCTCATCAGCTGTGATGGATTCGGCAGCCGCATCAATAACGTTGCCTATTATCTCGCTGTGGATTCCAGCTTCCTGCTTAACTGCAGCTATAAGGCCAAGATTTATATCCTCTACAGCAAGTCCGTCAAGCCTTGTGTTCATAAGGATGTTCAGCTTAAGCATTGTTGCATCGTCTAAAACTTCCTCAACCGGAATGATCTTGTTTTTGATGACATTTCCTTCTATAACTATTGTCGCCAGAAGATGTCCTTCATCAACCTTACTTATCTGTATGAATTTAAGTTTATTTTTCCTGATCTGGGGAGCAGATATCATTGTTGCATAATTGGTATCTACCGCCAGTGTCTTGGCAACCTGCTTAAGCAGATTCTCAAGCTTCTCCTCTTTGTCGAGGAGCATTTCCTTCATGTTCTCAACTTCCTGTTCCTTGTCACGGAGCATCTCATCCACATATACTCGATAGCCCTGGTCAGAAGGAATACGACCCGCTGATGTATGAGGCTGTAATATAAGTCCCATCTCCTCAAGGTCAGCCATTTCATTTCTGATTGTTGCAGAGCTAAGATTAAGATCCGTGTACTTGGAAATAGTACGGCTACCGACTGGTTCTCCAGTTTCAAGGTAGTTCTTAACTATTGCATGAAGTATTTTTCTTTTTCTCTCATCTAATTCCATATTGCCCTTCCTATGTATTCACCGGTTAAATTCATCGGAATGGTTTTGATGTTAGCACTCACTCGATTCGAGTGCTAATATCTTCTGTAACTTAAAATATCACTATGAGAGTGTAATGTCAACAACGCTTTTTATAAAATAAGTATTAAGAAAAAAACGCTCCCTACTTTCGTAGAGAGCGTTATATATGCGTTTGGATTATAAGCCGATTCTTCCCTGAACCTTATCATTTACTACATAATAAGCAGCGTCTTCATCAGGCTTTACATAAATGCTGAGTTTCTTGATCTCATCAACATTTCCACCCATTTCATACTGGAAGTTATTCTTGGAGTTCTGAATAAGATCTTCATATGGAATATGCTTGTATGAATACTGAAGCTCAATGCTAACCTTGATCTCTTCTGCCTTTGCAGGAGCAGCCTTCTTAGTTGCAGCTTTCTTTACAAGAGCAGCCTTCTTTGCAGTTGTAGCTTTCTTTGCTGCAGGTTTCTTAGCAGCCTTAGCTTCTGCTTTCTTAGGCTCAGCTTTCTTTGCAGGAGCAGCTTTCTTTGCAGCTGGCTTCTTAGCAGCGGCCTTCTTTTCTGCAGGTTTCTTAGCAGCTTCTTTTTTAGCTTCTTCCTTGATGATAGCTTCAGTAAGTTCTTTAACTTCAGATTTTTTTACTTCTGTTACAGGAGCTTTTGTTGCTGTCGCTGGCTTAACAGAAGAAGTTGTCTTCTTTACTTCAGGCATTTTTGTCCCCTCCTCAAAATCACACTTGATTTATGTAACTCTTTAAAACAGTGAAGTCATTTACGAAATAGAGTTTACTCTGTTTAAACCGCATTGTCAACGCATTTATGAAATAAAAATTATCACCTTTGCCCATATTATGCGGAATAATTGTCTTTGACAAACTCGCGAAGGCGTACCATGGCTCTTTCAACCTTCTCAGTATCAATACAGTAAGCCATTCTAAAGAATCCCGGAGCACCAAAGCCGTCAGCGGGCACAAATATCAGATCATAGTCCTTGGCCTTCTTGCAAAAGCTGATGGAATCTTCTTCCAAAGCCTTTGGCATGATATAAAATGTTCCGTCAGGCTTAACCACCGTAAATCCAAGTTCTTTAAGGGTCTTGTAGATTATGTTCATATTGGTTTCGTACACAGAAAGATCTGCTGTAAGTGAGCATACTTTTGCAACCGCCTGCTGGATTATGGAAGGAGGACAGTTGTGGCCTGTGCCTCTTGATATCTGTCCGCACATTGGCACGATATACTCTGCGCCCTCGCAGGCTGGATTTACTGCAACATAGCCGATTCTTTCTCCCGGAAGAGAAAGAGATTTGGAAAATGAATAGCAGCTTAATGTATTGTCGTAGAACTTTGAAACATAAGGAGTATCAGCGCCTTCAAAAACTATCTCTCTGTATGGTTCATCAGAAATAAGGAAGATAGTGTGTCCGTACTGAGCTGATTTCTTCTTTAATATATCTGCAAGTTTGGTAAGTGTTGCTGTACCATAGGCAACGCCTGATGGGTTATTTGGGGTGTTGATAAGAACTGCCATAACTTTATCGCCAAGCATTTCCTCAAACTTGTCAAAGTTGATCTGGAATGTGTCTGTATCTGCAGGAACAACTTTAAGCTCTACACCTGCGCCCTTAATATATGGAAAATACTCAGGAAAAAATGGAGCAAATGTGATCATCTCATCCCCCGGCTCAGTAACAGCTCTAACCGCATGAGCTATTGCGCCTGCAGCTCCGGTAGTAGGGAAAATATGCTCCGGACCATAATTCATCCCAAAACGTTCATTTAAAGACTCTGCTATCTTTTCCTTATAAAGAGGGTTTCCAAGACTTGGAGTATATCCGTGAAGAGTCATTGTATCCTCATTCTGCAAAAGACGTATCATTTCCTCTGTAAACTCTTTTGGAACTTCTACACTTGGATTTCCCAGGCTGAAATCAAAAACATTCTCATATCCGATTTCTTTTCCCCTGGCTGTTGCATATTCTGAAAGCTCTCTGATAACAGATTTAGCCCCAAGCATTTCTTTATACTGCTGATTGATCATATCTGCCTCCTGACAAAATCATTTTAAACTGACTCACATTATATCACATAGTTTTAACCATTTACAGCGCTAAAGTTTGTTATTCCAATGCTTGATAATAAATAGCGCACAATGTAAAATTATCCATAACATTATTTTGAGGAGCATATTATGAAGCTTATAAAAAAGTTTATCCCCTACTATAAACCATATATTGGCGTTTTTATATTTGATCTTGTATGCGCATCGATACTTTCTGTGATAGATCTGGCTTTTCCTCAGTTTTTGAGGATCTTAAGAAACACTCTTTTCCTTGAAGAACCAAAAGTCATCTTGAGCCGTCTGGGTCTTGTGGCGCTTGGCCTTGTCATCATGTACATAGTCAGATCACTTTGCAAATACTATGTTACTTATCAGGGTCACATGATGGGCGCCAGGATGGAATCAGGAATGAGGCATGATCTGTTTGAAAGATTTGAAGCATTTTCTTTTTCCTACTATGACACCCACAACACCGGCGAAATGATGAGTAAGCTCGTGTCCGACTTATTCGATATTTCCGAGCTTGCCCACCACGGCCCGGAGAACATCTTTATTTCAGTGGTAAAAATAGTCGGCTCTTTCATTCTTCTTATGAGAATAAATGTACCTATGACTCTGTGCCTTGTGGCCGTTGTATTATGCATGGCTGTTTTCTCAATTAGTCAGAACCGTAAAATGCGCGCGACTTTCTCTGACAACAGAAGAAAGATTGCTGGTATCAACTCATCTCTCCAGGACACATTAGGTGGAATAAGAGTCGTTAAATCTTTTACCGGTGAGGAAATTGAGGAAAAGAAATTTGATGAATCCAACATCGCATTCCTTGACTCCAAGCAGGCAAACTACCGTCAGATGGCCAAATTCCACTCCGGAAACAATCTGTTTGAAGGCCTTATGTTCGTGACAGTGCTTGTGGCAGGCGGCTTCTTTATAGCCAAGGGCCAGCTTACCGGCGAAGATCTTGCTATCTACGCTCTTTACATTAATATTTTCATCAATCCGGTAAATGTTCTTGTTGAATTTACGGAGCAGCTCCAAAAAGGGCTTGCCGGCTTTGAAAGATTCCGTGAGGTTATGGATACCATGCCTGAGATCGTGGACAAAGAAAACGCCGGGGAGCTTAAGGATGTCCAGGGCGTTATCGATTATAAGAACGTAAGCTTTTCATATGAAGAAGATGAAGCAGTGTTAAAAGATATAAACTTACATGTGGAAGCTGGAAAATCAGTTGCCATCGTCGGACCTTCAGGCGGCGGAAAGACAACTCTTTGCTCGCTGCTTCCAAGATTCTACGATGTCACAGAAGGCTCTGTCCTCATTGACGGTACTGACATTAGAGATGTGACTCAGAAGTCGCTTCGCTCCTACATCGGAATCGTTCAGCAGGATGTATATCTTTTTAATGGAACGGTAAAAGAAAATATTGCATACGGTAAGCAGGATGCCACAATGGAAGAAATTGTGGAGGCTGCAAAAAATGCTGATCTCTTAGATTTCATTGAAAGCCTTCCAAACGGCTTTGATACTGAAGTTGGAGAAAGAGGTGCAAGGCTCTCCGGAGGTCAGAAACAGCGTATCGCCATTGCAAGAGTGTTCCTTAAGAACCCGCCAATCCTGATCCTTGATGAGGCAACCAGCGCTCTCGACAACGAAAGTGAAAGATACATTCAGGAAAGTCTTGATAAACTCTCGGTTGGAAGAACCACCATTACAATTGCCCACAGGCTTTCAACAATCCTTGGCGCCGACGAGATCATCGTCCTGGACGAAGACGGTATCAAAGAGCGGGGCACTCACAAAGAGCTCATCAAAAAAGGCGGTCTCTACGAAAAATACTACCGCATGCAGCTCGGAAAAGTCTGAATCAACACTTTCTTGCGAGTGGCATAAATCCAGAAGTGCCCATACCTTCGGATAGATCTCGGAGTATTCGCTCTATCCGAAGGTATGGGCACTTTTGGATTTATGGTCTACTACGCATATAAAAAATAGTGGTTCTATAGCAATATGTGATTGGCGGGGGCGACTGAAAATGGGTAAAGTTATGATATAAGTTTTTTCGCGAGGTGTATAGTTATGGGGAATGTTCGTTTTCACTTGCCGGGGCTGAGGTACAATTATCCGCTAAATATGTTTTGGATAAGTATGATGAAGCAGTACCCGCATTTTTTTAGAGAAGGCGTTGAGATTGCATCATTTTTTGGCTCTTTTCCATTTTCACTTTGGAACGGAGGAAGGCTGATAGCTGATGATCAGTGCGACAGAGCTTTTGTTCAGAATGTAATAAAGAGCATAAATGCCAATCACATACCTGTGCGATTCACATTTACTAATCCACTTATTACTGAGGAAGATTTAAGGGATCCATTCTGTAATTTCTGCATGGAAGCAGGAAACAATGGCATGAATGAAGTGTTGGTGTTCTCGCCACTTCTTGAAGAGTTCATAAGGGCAAAATATCCTTCATATAAGATTGATTCTACAACCTGCAAAGAGATAAAAGACTTAGACAGCCTGAATGCAGAACTTGATAAAGACTATAAATACGTAGTTCTTGACTACAACATGAACAACAAGTGGGATCTGATAGAGCAGATTCACCACAAAGAGAAGCTTGAGGTGCTTGTAAATGCCCTTTGTGTACCAGATTGTAAAAGGAGGGGCGACCACTACAAGAACATTGCTCTTAACCAGGAAATAGTAAAAGAAAACCGTCTTCTTCCGAAGGATAAACAAAAGCCTCTGATTCCCTGGAAGTGTGAGTATGGTGACAAAAACTGTATCTACACTATCCAAGATTATTCAACATACGTTTCCCCTGAGCTTATCTGGGAAAAATATGTACCTATGGGAATCAACAATTTTAAGATTGAGGGCAGGACCGCTAATCTCTTCTCTCTCATTGAGACTTACTGTCATTACATGATAAAGCCCGAGTACATCGGAGAGGCGAGACTACTTCTCATGAGAAATCTCGAAGCCTCCAAGATTATTCAGGTCAACAGGCCAAGACCTTCTGCATTTAAATGATTTTGTAGGCATAGCTCGTCTGCTGTTCTTGCAAAATATTAGCCTTTATATGTGTAGTAAACCATAAATCCACAAGTGCCCATAACTTTGGATAGAGCGATTTAGTATGAGCAATAGAGACAGTTAAGATAAAATAAAAGCCCTGTTTTCTGTTCTGAATAAGCATGAAAGAAAACAGGGCGCATTATTTTATATTTACTGTGTCTTTGCGAATACTCCGAGATCTATTCAAAGGTATGGGTACTTTCGGATTTAATGCCACTCGCAAGAAAGTATATGTTATTAACGTACAAGGCTTGCCATCTTTTCCACAATCTCCTCGGCATCTTCGAGGAGTTTTTGTCCGGCCTTGGTTGGATTGCCGTCTTTTTGGTACTTGTAGACAAATACCGGAATTCCTGCGCTGTGGAAAGCCATGTTTCCTTTGTAGGAAGCTATGAAGCCCGGTATCTTACCGGCATCGATCTTGGCGTTTGGATTGATCTTAAACTCTATGGTTCCGTTTCCACCTTTGATTTCCGGAATGTAGAGTGAATGGGCCTTGGATCGCAAAAGAGATATCCTAAGAAGGTTATCTGCTGCCTGAGGCACTTCTCCAAATCTGTCTATGAGCTCATCTCTCATATCATCGCATTCCTGCTGGTTTTCCAGTGTCGCTATTCGCTTGTATATTTCAAGCTTCTGCTCCTCATTTAAGATGTATTCATTAGGAATGAATGCGTCCACATCAAGGTCTATGCTGGTGCTTATCGCATTAAGAAGCTCATCGTCTGTGCTGTCGCCTTTCTTGATCCTGACTGCTTCTCCAAGCATCTTGCAATACAGGTCATATCCTACTGCCTGCATGTGGCCTGACTGCTTTCTTCCAAGAAGGCTTCCAGCTCCTCTGATCTCAAGGTCACGCATGGCAATCTTGAATCCGCTTCCAAGATCAGTGAACTCTCTGATGGCAGAAAGTCGCTTTTCAGCTACTTCTTTTAGCATCTTATCTCTCTTATACATAAGGAATGCATAAGCTGTCCTGTTGGAACGTCCAACTCTTCCCCTGAGCTGATAAAGCTGCGAAAGGCCCATCTTATCAGAGTCATGGATTATCATGGTGTTAACATTTGGGATATCAAGTCCTGTCTCAATGATGGTTGTTGATACAAGCACATCGATGGTTCCATCAATGAAGTCGTACATGATCCTTTCAAGTTCAGACTCTTTCATCTGTCCATGGGCAAAAGCAACATTGGCCTCCGGTACAAGCTTTTGTATCTGAGCCGCCATATCAGCAATGGTATTTACTCTGTTGTACACATAGTAAACCTGACCGTTCCTTGAAAGTTCACGGACAATGGCCTCTCTTACAAGCTCGTCATTGTACTCCATAACATAGGTCTGAATTGGCATTCTGTCATTTGGAGCTTCCTCAAGGACGCTCATCTCTCTGATTCCAACAAGTGACATATGAAGGGTACGAGGAATAGGTGTCGCTGACAAAGTTAGAACATCAATATTCTCTTTTAGAGTCTTTAGCTTTTCTTTGTGGGTAACGCCAAAACGCTGCTCCTCATCCACAATAAGCAGTCCCAAATCCTTGTACTTCACATCTTTTGACAAAAGTCTGTGGGTTCCAATGACAATATCCACAAGTCCCTTTTGCAGGTCCTGAACGGTTTTCTTTTGCTCTGCTGCGGTCCTGAATCTGGACATAAGGTCCACTCTTACAGGGAAATCACGCATTCTTTCAGAAAACGTGTTGTAATGCTGCTGTGCGAGAATAGTAGTAGGAACAAGGACTGCAACCTGTTTTCCGTCCTGAACTGCTTTAAAAGCCGCCCTTATGGCAATCTCGGTTTTTCCAAAGCCAACGTCTCCGCAGACCAGTCTGTCCATGGTCTTGGTGGACTCCATATCCCTCTTTGTATCCTCTATGGCCGTAAGCTGATCATCTGTCTCCTGATAAGGGAAAGCATCCTCAAACTCCTGCTGCCACACAGTATCTTTTCCAAACTGATATCCAACGGCCTGCTGGCGCTTTGCATAAAGCTCCACAAGGTCCTGAGCCACTTCCTCAACTGCTGCCTTGACCTTCGCCTTAGTATGGCTCCAGTCACCGCTTCCAAGCTTATTGAGCTTTGGCTTATGGGTGTGCTCGCTGTCGTCACCGCCGGAAGCATATTTCTGAATAACAGAAAGACCTGTCGCAAGAATGTAGAGATTTCCACCATCTCCATATTCAACTTTAATGTAATCCTTGACCACATGGTCTGTCTCAATCTTCTCAATACCTCTGTAGATACCAAGTCCGTGATCTTCATGAACCACGTAATCACCGATCTTAAGGTCTGCAAAGTCAGATATCTTCTCACCCTTATAGGTGCTCTTTTTCTTTTTCCTCTTCTTGGTATGCTCGGTAAAAATGTCTGACTCAGCAATTACTGCAAACTTAATATCAGGGTACTCAAAGCCCTTTAGTATCCTGCCGTAATAAGTCATGATCTCGCCGGGCTTTAGTACTCTTCCTGGGTCTTCGCTATAAAATGCGCTGACAAGATTATCCCTCAGATCATCAACAATTCTTTTTGCCCTGGTTCTGGAACCTGAGAGAATAAGCACTCTGTAGCCCTGTTTCACGTAAGACTTCAGGTCTTTTACAAGAGACTCAAAACTGTTGTTGTAGGGCGCTACACTTCTTGCCTTTATATCCCAGCTCTTTTCCGGTGAAAAGATATTCTGGCTCTTGGGGATAGGTAAAGAAGAAATGATAACTCTTCTGCCGTTCGCCATTCTGCTGACGCAGTTATCGGTCCCATACAAAAGATCCATCTGTCCCGGAAGAACATATCCCTTTTCTGCTCTGTGGGTCATGCTCTCTCTAAATTCAGTCTCAACCGCCATGGCGTGCTCTGCCACTCTTCCGGGCTCATCGATAAAGATACAGCTCTTTCCCTTAGGGAACATTTCCTGAATAGTTACCGTATCCTCATAGAAATATCTGATATAGCTCTCAAGGTTAACTGATGTCTTTAGTTCAAAGAGCTGCTCCCTGAGTTCCTCAGTCTGAGTTTTAAGCTGGTGTGCCTCTTTGGTCTTAAACTCTGAGCGCAGTACCTCGACGCATCTGTCAGTTTCTTCCTGGATCCTTTCCATTCCTTCCTGAAGCTTATCTTCATCAAGGATAATCTCAGATGCAGGATAAATCTCAATTGATTCAAGCTTCTCAAGTGATCTCTGAGAAAGAATGTCAAAGCTTCTGATAGACTGTATCTCGTCCCCCCACAGCTCAATTCTGTAAGGGTTATCCTCAGTCAGATCAAAGACATCCACAATATCACCACGAACGGAGAATTCGCCCGGGCCTTCAACCTGATAGTTTCTGATATAGCCCATGGCTACCAGCTTTTTGGTGATCTCTGTCTCATCAACAGGCTTATGTCTGTCAATTGAAAGGATGTTTTCCTTTATGATCTCAGGCTTTATCTGAGGCGCCATAAGGGCAGAGAAGGTGGTGACCACTGTTACAGGCCTTCCCTCGATAAGCCTTCTCATGCATCTTATTCTCTGTCTTACAATCTCATTACTGTGAACATCAGCCTGGTAAAAGATAAGGTCTTTTGCCGGATACACAGTGACATTCTTGTCGTAAAACTTGTAATCCTCATAGATCTCTTTTGCCCGAAGGTCAGAATAAGTCACGATGATCTTGTACTTAAAATCAGCCCCAAGACTGTCGATGAAATGGAGCTTTTGAGAATCCACGCAACCTGTAACTTCTGCGCAGGCAAAAGGCTTCTCAAGGTACTTATTAATTTCTTCAAATTCAGTTAACTCATGTAAAGGAGTTGTGATCGCTCTCATTTATTTTTTACCATTAAACTTGTTCATGGCGCTGTCGACACCATTTTCCATTATCTCAACAACTGCAGATGCTGCTAAATCTATTCCTTCTTTTATAGAGACCTGATCCTCGCCCTCAAAGTGGCCAAGTACCCAGTCAACCATATCGTATTCTTTAGGTTTTTTACCCACTCCAACGCGGACGCGGTTAAAATCACTGTGTCCAAGCTGGGCGATTATGTTCTTAAGTCCGTTATGTCCGCCGGCGCTGCCCTTTGGTCTTACTCTTATGTTTCCTGCATCCAGCTCCACGTCATCGGATATGACTATAAGTTCTTCTTTTGTATCCACCTTAAAATAATCGCAGATGGGTCTGATGGCTTCACCGCTAAGGTTCATATAAGTAAGAGGCTTTACGAGGATAACTCTCTCGTTACCAATTCTTCCTTTTCCAAAAGCTGCCTTGAACTTAGTCTCAGTAAGCTCTATTCCATATTTATCTGAAAGGGCATCTATTGTTGCAAAGCCCACGTTATGTCTTGTTCCAAAGTATTTCTTTTCAGGGTTTCCAAGTCCCGCTATTACAAACATTCTTCCTGTTTCCTCTTCTTTTTTACCAAATAATCTCTTAAAAATCCCCAACACGCTTATTATCCCCTTTTATACACCGAAATAAATGGGGCTTAGTACATAATGTACCTTAAGCCCCATTTAATTGTTTCCACTATACCATTATTCTGTTAATTTAAGCAAGTAGATATGGATTATTCTGTAACTTCTCCATCTGCCGTTTCTTCTACTGCTGCCTTGTCGTAAGCATCGAGAATTGTATCCTGTAAGATCTTACGTGTATCAGAATTGATTGGATGAGCGATATCACGATACTCGCCGTCAGTTGACTTCTTGCTTGGCATCGCGATGAACAGTCCTCTTTCACCTTCAATTACCTTTATATCATGAACTACAAATTCATTGTCAAAAGTAACTGATACTACTGCACGCATTTTTCCCTGCTTTGTGACTTTTCTAACTCTTACGTCTGTGATTTTCATCATGTACCCCCTCTCGGTCATAACAGTTAATAATGTAAAAAATTACAACACGTATCTCTCATTATTCTCAACTACAATCTTTATGCCGTTTTCCTCTTTGTAGTAAGAATTTGCCTGAATTGTTCCATGACTTTCAACGATGCAGTTCTCAATATGAGAATTGTCGCCGATGTAAACGTCATTGAGGATGATTGAGTTCTTGATGTAACAGTTGTTTCCGACAAATGCCCCCTTGAAAATAACGGAATCTTCTATTGCACCATTGATGATACATCCACTGGATATCAGGCTGTTTTTAACGTTAACTCCCACGTTGTATTTTGCAGGTGGAAGATCAACTACCTTTGTGTAGATACCAGGATACTCACGGAAGAAATACTGTCTGACTTCCGGTTTGAGGAAATCCATGTTTGTTCTGTAATAATCCTCTACAGAAGCGATGTTGTTCCAATACTCTTTTATCTTGTATCCATAGATTCGTTTCATATCCTTGTATCTTACAAGAATATCTCTAACGAAGTCGTATCTCTCTTCCTCTTCAGCTCTTTCAATAAGCTCGATAAGCTGACGTCTTCTTATTACATAAATACCACATGATATGGTATTGGACCTTGATACTACAGGCTTTTCCTCGAACTCTTCGATTCGGCTCTCCTCATTCATTCTGATGGTTCCGAATCTCTCAGTATCAATGTCAGCAGGCATGTCCTTACATACTACTGTGATATCTGCCTGTTTCTGAATGTGGTATTCAAGAAGCTTTGCATAATCCATCTTATAAACGCAGTCACCGGAAGTGATGATAACGTATGGCTCGTGGCAGCTCCTTAAGAAGTCAAGGTTCTGTGCGATCGCATCAGCTGTTCCTCTGTACCAGAGGTTTCCGGATGCCTTAACAGCAGGAGTAAATACATAAAGACCTCCCTGCTTACGTCCGAAATCCCACCACTTTGAAGAACTTAAGTGTGAATTAAGACTTCCTGCATTGTACTGCGTAAATACTGCAACTGTCTGAATATGAGAGTTTGTCATATTACTCAGTGCAAAATCGATACTTCTGTAAAATCCTGCTACAGGCATAGCGCAGACCGCTCTTTTCTTGGAGAGCTCCTGCATTCTGCTACTGCTACCACCTGCTAAAATAATGCCAATCGCTCTCATGTCAATCACCTGCCTTATCTAATGTTCTGCCGCTTTCAAGTATTCCGTTTGGATAATCTTCAGCAGTAGTAATACCGGAAATCATGATGTTCTTACCGATTGTTACATCGTTTGGAATTACTGATTTCTCGCCGACAGTGCAGAGACCTTCACAGTATATGCTTGGCTTTGTCTCATTCTCTTTTTCCTCGAAGGCGCCAATCTTGACGTTGTTGCCAATCTTAACCTTCTCGGCAATGATGCCTTTTTCAATAGTACAGCCTTCACCGATCTCTGTCTCATTCATAATAATAGAGTGGCTTACAACTGTATCTTTTCCTATCTTAACACCAGGTCCGATAACTGAATTATAGACCTTACCATATATCTCACAGCCCTCACCTACGATACTGCGCTCGATCGCGCTATCTGATCCGAGGTACTGAGGCGGCTGAACGTCGCTGGCTGTGTAAATCTTCCAATATTCTTCATACAGGTTAAACTCAGGAACTATATCGATAAGCTCCATGTTAGCCTGCCAGTAAGATGTAAGTGTTCCTACATCCTTCCAATATCCATCAAACTCGTAAGCATAAAGAGCCTGGCCCTTTTCCTTACAATAAGGAATAATATGCTTACCAAAGTCAAGGCCTGCCTGATCCTTATTAGCTATAAGTGCCTCTTTTAAAGCTTTCCATGAGAAAATATAGATACCCATAGAAGCAAGATTGCTGCGTGGATGCTCAGGTTTCTCCTCGAAATCTACAATCTTCTTGTTTTCATCGGTGATCATAATACCGAATCTGCTGGCCTCTTCCATAGGAACAGGCATAACTGCGATTGTAGCATCCGCATGACTGGCTTTATGGAAATCAAGCATAGTTTCATAATCCATCTTATATATATGGTCGCCCGAAAGGATCAATACATAATCAGGATTATAATTTTCCATATATTCAAGGTTTTGGTAAATAGCATTGGCTGTACCGGTATACCATTCACTGTTAGAGCTCTTTTCGTATGGCGGAAGAACCGTTACTCCACCAAAATTACGGTCAAGGTCCCACGGGATACCTATACCAATGTGAGAATTAAGTCTTAGGGGACGATACTGTGTAAGAACTCCCACAGTGTCCACTCCAGAATTGATGCAGTTACTGAGTGGGAAATCGATGATTCTGTACTTTCCCCCAAATGAAACTGCAGGCTTTGCCATCTTGGCAGTTAACACTCCCAATCTGCTGCCCTGGCCCCCTGCCAGCAGCATGGCGATCATTTCTTTTTTTATCATGTTCCACCTCGTTGCATTTTGTAGTCACAAGAACGTGACTTTGATACACCAGACATGTCGAATGACATGCCACAGAAAACCGCTTTTTTCTATTAATGAGTATATCATAAAAAAAAACTAAAAACACTTAATTAATCTCTTTTATTAAGATATGGTTTAACTTAAACGATTACGTCTTAGGTTTTTGACTTTGATAAAATTAGTGCTAGAATATATTGCGTTATATGATGCGAAAAATAGATTCATGAATCGAGGATTTTATGTACAAAATTAATTTTGATAAACCGGCACATGTTTACTTCATGGGTATCGGTGGAATATCTATGAGTGGTCTTGCCCATATATTAATAGAAAGGGGCTTTAAGGTTTCTGGTTCAGACAACAAAAAATCTGAAATGACAGAAAAGCTCGCCAGCCAGGGCGCAAACATTGTATATGGTCAGAAAGCTGAGAACATCGCAAACAGCTCACCTATCGATGTAGTTGTTTACACAGCTGCTGTTCATCCAGACAACCCTGAATTTATGGCGGCAAAAGAGGCTGGCATCCCAATGCTCACAAGAGCTGAGCTTCTTGGCCAGATCATGACTCACTATGATCTCCCTGTTGCAGTTGCAGGAACTCACGGAAAAACAACTACAACATCAATGCTTTCCAAGATTCTTTTGGAGGCAGATACTGACCCTACTCTTTCAATCGGCGGTGTATTTAAGGACATCGGCGGAAACATCCGTGTTGGAAAATCAGAATATTTTGTAACAGAAGCCTGTGAATATACAAACAGTTTCTTAAGCTTTTTCCCTAAGATCAGTATCATTACTAATATAGATGCTGACCATTTGGACTTTTTCAAGGATCTTGATGATATCAGACATTCTTTTAAAAAGTTCGCTGAGCTTTTACCTGAAGACGGAACTCTTGTTATCAACGGCGATATTGATAATGTTTCATATATCACTGACGGTCTTAAGTGCTCAATTGTAACCTACGGTTCCACAGATGCTTTTGACTATTATCCTACTGATATTACTTATGATGATCACGGCAATGCTTCTTTTAAAGCACACTTAAAAGGAGGCTCTGTACTTGACATAAAGCTTGCGGTTCCTGGCGTTCACAACGTTTATAACGCCCTTGCTGCTATAGCTGTTTCTTCTATATTAAGTGTTGATCCTGCTCATGTTACTACAGCCCTTTCTCTCTTTGGCGGAACAAGCAGAAGATTCGAGTACAAGGGCGAAGTACACGGCATCACAATTATTGATGATTATGCACATCACCCAACAGAAATAAAGGCAACTCTTACTGCTGCCCAGAACTATCCACATAAAAAGATATGGTGCGTATTCCAGCCACATACATATACAAGAACAAAGGCTCTTTTAAATGAGTTTGCTGACGCTCTTTCTCTGGCAGACCACGTTGTTCTTGCTGATATTTACGCAGCAAGAGAGACTGATAACCTTGGAATAAGCTCACGAACACTGTGCGATAAGATAAAAGAACTTGGCCATGAATGTATGTATTTACCAACTTTTGAAAACTTTAGTGAGATTGAAAAGTTCCTTTTGCAAAATTGCACTAAAGGAGATTTGTTGATAACCATGGGTGCCGGTGATGTTGTTAAAATAGGCGACGAACTACTTGGTAAATAATACTTATCCACATATCCACTTTTTTTATAAAAAAATAATAAACAATTTCTAGTGGAAAACAGCCACTCCATTCTTTACTGATGGATTGGCTGTTTTATATTTTTTTAATAAAATAATCCACATTATCCACATTGTCCACACAATTTATTAAATTTGGGAAAAGCGCACCAATGCTGGATTTCTTCGTTACTTTTACCCATATCATTTCAGAAATTTGTGTGTTAAGATTTGAATTGTTCGAAAGAGAGCACCAAATTTTTAAGAATGCATCTTTGAACTTCGTAACTAAACTTGAGGTGAAATAGTATATGATGGGGCGAGTAACAATCAGTCATAATTTGGGGGAGGATTCAACGAATGTTTCCAATGTTTTCATTGACGAATACATGCAGGACGCAAATGATGCGCAGATTAAGATCTACCTCTTTCTTCTGCGTATGATGAGTGCCAATCTGCCCACCAGCGTTTCGGCACTTGCAGATAAATTTAATCATACTGAAAAAGACGTAATTCGAGCACTTAAATACTGGGAAAAGAAAGAGCTTATCACACTAGAATATGACGGTGCAGGAAATCTTACCGGAATCCACATGGAGGATATTGTTTCTCCTGCCAACTTCGGAAGAAGAAAGAGTGACACTGTTCTAAGATCTGTTCCTCCTATCCATGAAGTAACTGCTGAGGAGCACGAGCACGTCGCCAAGGAAGTCAAAAAAGCTCCGGCAAAGCCTAAATACTCTGCCGCACAGCTTCGCGCTTTCAAAGAAGAAGAAGGCGCAGGAATCGTATTCCTTGCAGAACAGTATTTCGGAAGACCTCTCACATCTACTGAAGCATTAACACTTTATTATATTCATGATGAGCTTAAATTCTCTGATGATCTGTTGGACTATCTGATGCAGTATTGCGTCGATAATCATAAAGCTGATTTCAGATACGTAGAAAAGGTGGCTATCAACTGGAATCAGGAAGGCATCAAAACGCCAAAACAGGCTCACGCGGAAATTTATAAACATGACCCTAATATTTTGGGAATCATGAAGGCCCTGGGTATGGAAAACAGTCCTACCGAGAAGGAAGGAAACTTCATCAGTTCTTGGCTTGGGGAGTTGGGATTTTCGATGGATATTATTATGGAAGCCTGTGACCGCACTGTTATGGCGACACAGAAGAATCGCTTGAAGTATTGCGACAGCATTCTTCGCAGCTGGCATGAAAAGAAGGCTAATTCAAGGGAGGACATTGCCAGACTGGATGCAGACTTTACCGCTGATCTTAAGAAAAAGAGATCAAAGGCTTCCGTATCATCCATCACAAATAAAATCCGCTCTGACGAATCATATATTCGCCCTAGCGGCAGCCAGAACCGTTTTAATCAGTTCCAGCAGAATACATATGATTTTGCCGAACTTGAGAAACAGCTTCTGGACAACTAAGGTTACTTTTTAGAAATTCACTAAGCTGTAACCAACATAGCTCTTACTTGATTGGGGAATCAGATAAGAACTGCAGATAATATCAGCCCTGTACTTTTGGTTCGGCGGCGGCTTTTGCCTTCCCTGAAACACGTACAGGGCAATATTGTGCAACGGTTACTGGAGGACAGACCATGGCATTAACTAATGCTCAGTACGATGAAATAATGCATGAATATGAAGAGAGACGTGCTCTTCACAGACAGGAACTGGAAGACAGACAGCGCTATGTCTATGAAACGGTCGAAGGCTACAAGGAGCTGGAAGACGAAACAGCTTCTGCCAGCGTTTCTTTTGGCAAAAGACTTCTTTCAGGCGAGCGACTTGACCGCTCTGTTCTTAAACGCGAGCTCGAGGAACTTGCAAGGCAAAAACTAATTCTTTTAACTGAAGCAGGATTTTCTTCAGATTATCTTGATATGGGTTATACCTGTCAGGACTGTAAGGATACTGGTTACATTGGCAATGAAAAATGCCACTGTTTCAAACAGAAAATAATCGAAACACTCTATGATAAATCCAACTTGAGAATGCTTACAAAAAGCGCTAATTTCAGGCTTTTAACAGATAAATACTACCAGGGTGAAGACCTCAAAAAATTCCATGGCGCAGTAAAAGCTGCTGAAGAATTTATAAATAATTTTGGTTCTGACTACCAAAATCTATTTATTTATGGTACAGTGGGTACTGGCAAATCTTTCCTTTCGGTTTGTATTGCCAATGAACTTCTGAAAAAAGGCCATTCGGTGATATATTTCAGCTCAACGGGGTTATTTGAACTGCTGGCTGAAAATTCATTTGACTACAAGAATAAGGGGGAACTTAGGGGGATCTATGAGGATTTGTACAATTGTGAGTTACTGATCATCGATGATCTGGGCACTGAACGTACAAATAGTTTTGTGGCTTCCGAGCTTTTCTCCTGTCTCAATGAACGCGACAACAGAAAAAAAGCGACGATCATTACCACAAATCTTTCTCTTGAACAATTGCAAAATACATACTCTGATAGAATCTTTTCGAGGATAACAAGTAATTTCAGACTCCTGAAACTTTCAGGTCAGGATATTAGAAAAATAAAGAAAATTGCAAGAAAAGAAAGCGAGGATTTTCAGTAATGCCAAAAAGAGAAGAGAAACGTAATCTGGAGACTATTCCTGTTGGATCTCTAGGAATTATTCCACTTAAGGGAGTTCAGTCCCTTGCAGAGAAAGTCGATTACTATCTCGTAAAATGGAGAGCAGAAAGGGAGAACGAACACAAGGGTAGCCTTGCATTTACAGGCTATGAGCGTCCTTCTTATATCTTGGAAGCAGAGGTACCAAGGTTTGGAACCGGTGAAGCAAAAGGTGTGATCAGGACTTCAGTTCGTGGAGATGACCTTTATCTTCTTGTAGATGTATGTAACTATTCACAGACCTATTCTCTTTTCGGACAAGAAAATCATATGTCTCCTGATGATCACTATCAGGATCTTAAAAGAATCATTGCAGCTGTTGGAGGCAAGGCAAGAAGAATCACTGTAATCATGCCATTCCTCTACGAGTCACGTCAGCACAAGAGAAGCTCAAGAGAATCTCTTGACTGCGCTATCGCTCTTCAGGAACTTGTGAACATGGGTGTTGATAATATCATTACCTTTGATGCACATGATCCAAGAGTTCAGAATGCTATTCCACTTAACGGTTTTGAAACCGTTCGTACAACATATCAGTTTATTAAGGCACTCCTTCGCAATGTCTGGGATCTTAAGATTGATTCAGATCACATGATGGTAATAAGCCCTGATGAAGGCGGAATGGGAAGAGCTATTTATCTTGCCAGCGTACTTGGCCTCGATGTAGGAATGTTCTACAAGAGACGTGATTACACACAGGTTGTAAACGGACGTAACCCTATCGTTTCACACGAGTTCCTCGGAACAAGCGTTGAGGGCAAGTCAGTTATCATCGTAGACGACATGATCTCATCAGGTGAGAGCATGCTCGATGTTGCAAGAGCTCTTAAAGAGCGTAAGGCTGCAAGAATCTACGCATTCTCAACATTTGGTTTATTCACAAGTGGTTTGGAAATCTTCGACAAGGCTTACGAAGAAGGTATCATCGACAGAGTATTTACAACAAACCTTGTTTACCAGACACCTGAGCTTCTCTCTCGTGAGTGGTACATCAGCTGCGATATGAGTAAATACATTGCATACCTTATCGATACGCTTAACCACGATGCATCAATCAGTGATCTTCTTAACCCTGTAGAGCGTATCAACAACATCATTGAGCGCTACAATAGCGGAGAGCTTCGTGCATCCCTTGAGGCTGAGAAAAAAATCTAAATTGTGAACAAGAAAGCAGGGGAAATGGGGCAAGTGCATCCGGCTCTCTGATAGATTTTTTGGTAATTTATTGAAACTCAAAAAGAAGGCCCAAAGACCTTTCATGTTATTCAGAACAGGTCTTTGAACCTTCTTTTTTTCATTTCATAAATTATTCCAAAAACTCTAAATCGAGCCAGCTACACTTGCCCCATTTCCCCTGCTTTCTTGAATCCACGTTTTAGATATTCTGCAAGAAATCAAGGTCGCACTATTAAGCGTCTTACTATTTATGAGTTAGGAAAAAGACTCTTAATATCCACAAGTCGATCTAGTCTTGCGTATAGTTTTCCACGGAGTTCTTCGTCGGGTTCTGTGAGGTCGGGGATCATGATGACGTTGCAGCCTGCGGAGTATGCACTGTTTACGCCGTTTGGAGAGTCTTCTACTGCGAAGGTTTCCTTTGGGGATAATCCAAGCTGCTCGCAGGCATAGGCGTAAATATCGGGAGCAGGTTTTCCAAGCTCAACCATGTTGGCGCAGATTATCTTGTCGAAGTAGTCAAAAAGATCTATTTTCTTAAGATATCGCTCTGCTCTTGGATATTCATTGGCTGTGGCAAGGGCTGTCAGGATTCCATGTTCCCTGAGCCATGTCAGGATTTCTTTGGCGCCGGGCTTTAGAGGAATCCCCTGCTCTTTTATGAGTTCTTCAACAAGGCCTTTTCTATACTCTCTTACCTTTGCATAATCAAAGTCTTCTCCAAATACTTCCTTAAACCGCTTTGGAGCAAAAGGTCTTCCGAGAGACCTGAGTTCAAGGGCAAAATCCTTTGGGGCTTCATATCCAAAATGTGCAAAAGCTTTTGGCCATGCTATCTGATAATACTTCTCGGTATCAGTAAGCGTACCATCCAAATCAAATATCACGGCTTTTATATCATTAACTGGCATATCAACAATTCCTTACTTTTTTATCTGGCTTTTCCACATTCTATATATTCTTGAACATAAAGTTCAAGAATATATCAACCATGCCAAATTGAATCGACTACGTCGATGAGGCATGGTTGACCCTTGTATCACCTTCTCACGAAACCCGCAGCAAGTGCGGGTTTCTGTAATTTCATTTAATAAGTCATAACATCTTGAACCACAGATTCAAGAACCTCTGACTATTTAGAATCCCAAGTTGTCATTAACAAGGATTACATGGATACGGTCCTTGTGTCTTGAGAATCTTGTTATCAAAAACTGGCAGCAAATTGTATCAGGAGATTTACAATTCATGCATGAACCTGTCTTGGCGCAAGGAGTAGAAAGGCCAAAGCGCTGTGCGTTGATCGGTGCTGCTACGTTTCTTGCACGCTTCATAGCTCCATCAACATCATCACAGATCTTGTTCATTCCAACTATGAAAAGAACATGCTTAGGGCCCTGGGCTATTGCAGAAACACGGTTTGAATTGCCATCGATATTTACAATGACACCATCTTCCGTCATAGCATTGGCACTGACAAGGAAATAATCCGCATCATAAGCTGCAAGCATAGCCGCACGCTTATCTTCCATGGCATCTCTGTCGATGAAGTTGTAGTTGCCTTTTTTAACTGCTTCTACAAGGCCTATCTCATGAGCGCTCATTGCTCCGCCCATAGATACGCTGCTGCCTTCAGGAATAAGCTCAAGTGCCTTCTTAAGCGCTTCCTCTTTGGTAGCTGCATAGTAGCCTGTCATGTTTCTGGATTCAAGCCCCTTGATAACTTTTTGTGCCAACAATTCGTTTCTCTTAACAATATTCTCGTTCATAGCCTTCTCTCCTACTTTTATTCATGCACGATTTATCCCTGAAGTCCTGCTGACTGGCGGATCATATCCTCAACAACGATATCGTAGATCTCACCTATTGAATTGCAGTATTCAAGGACCTTCCAAGGTTCATTGGTATGAAAATGAATCTTAACAAGATCCTCATCTCCGGCAGCAATGAGGGAATTACCCTCAATGTGCGTTGTGATGTAATCTGCAATCTCATCCTCATCAAGATCCTCATCTCTTCTATCAATCAAAAGCTGTGTATCATATCTGTACGCAAACTGATCGTCCTCTGCATCAATGCTGTTAATTGGTTCCATTTTCCATTTCCTCCTTTGATCAAATGATTTTAGGGTCTCATACTTTTGCTCCGGCTATCATTAAATTCCTTTGAATGACATTACAAATGAAAGTTTCTTATCATTTGGAAGAAGGAACTCTTCATGAGTTCTTGCTCCCCAGCTATCGTCTCCTGCAATTCCCATCTGAACAAGGCTGCATCTTACGATAGTCTTAAATACTCTTGGAAGCTCATAAGGGTGCTTTGCTGCTTCAAGCTCGTCTGGTGTGTAAGGAAGCGCACTGAAATTCATAGTCATTGGAGCTTCAAATAAAAGACCTCTGCCCTTTCTGTCCACAACCTTTGCCCATCTTACATCTGTTCTGTTGCCTGTTTCCTGTGGAACAAGATAGCTCTCCATGGCATCTGTTGTAGAAGTCTTGAACACACCAAGCTTTGCGCCCTTATTTCTGTCGCAGTAATTCTCCTCAGGTCCGTTTCCATAGTATTCAACAAACTTGTACTCAGGGCTTATTCTGAACATCATGCCATATTCAGGCATTGGAGTAAGTCCCTTTACAGGTTCATAATCTTCTTTTACCCATACTCTTCCATCACCTGTTACTGTATAAGTCACGTCTACAGATGAAGCAGGTGTTGTTGGAAGGAAGAATCTGTAAGTTAAGCTTACGCTGTTTTCCTCTTCCTTTATTACAGGATATGTCTTTCTCTCTTCCTCTGAGCCATTTACATATCCGGTGCTGTCCTCAACTATCGGATAGTGAGTCATATAGCTGCTTGCGATCTTCCACTGAGCATATCTCTGAGGCATTCTGTTTCCGTTGTCGTTATCAACAGGCGCTCTCCAGAAGTTAGGTCTTGGAATCATATCAAGCATCTCTTTTCCCGCATAGTTGTAGGAAACAAGGCCATGATCTCTTGAGAAAAGAACTGAGAAATGATTGCCCTTTACTCCAATATTGAATGAACCTTTTACCACCTTGATCTTAGCGCATGAAATGTAGGTAGAAACTGCGTTTCTAAATACACCCTGTCCGAATGCGACTTCGTGGCCTCTCTCTGCCCAGCTTGTGTCATCGCGAAGTCTGAAGGAAACTGTTACAACATATTCATCCACTGGGAATGGGCCGTTTTCATCAAACGGATCAGCGCCTACAACAGCCATCCTGTTAATGATTGCTTCCGGAAGATCATAGGTCTTTTCAGATAAAGGCTCTACGTCTGTAGCTATGAATCTTTCAAGGAGCTTTTTGCCGTTTCTCTCAAGAGTGGCAACGCAGGTATATTCACCGGTATTGGTGAAAAGATTCTTATTTACCACCTTCACCTTGTCTTTTTCCACATAAACCTTGATGCTCTGGTAGTTGAACTTAACTTCCTGCATCTTGGCATATTCTTTTCTCTGACCATCTACTATTCCATTTCCGGAGAAATTGAAATCTGTAGGTCTCTCGCCGTGGTCTCCGCCGTATGCCTGGTATTCTTCGCCAAAACAATTGCGGCTTCTGATGGACTGATCAACATAATCCCAGATAAATCCGCCCTGATATCTCTCTTCTCTGTCAGCAAGGTCTGTGTATTTGAACATGCCACCGTTGGAGTTAGCCATGGCATGTGTGTACTCGCAGCAGATAAATGGCTTGTCAGGATGCTCTTTTAAGAACTTCTCTATGCTTGCAACAGAAGGATACATCTGGCTTTCCATATCACTGGTGTCGTTGTAGGTTCTGTCGTGGCAGATTCCCTCATAGTGAACAAGTCTGTCCGGATCAAGCTTTCTAAAGAGTTGACTCATCTCAAAAGGAACCTTTCCGCCGTGAGACTCATTTCCAATAGACCAGATAAGTACTGACGGGTGGTTCTTATCAAGCTGATAGGTTGTATTTACTCTGTCCAGCATAACAGCCATGCAGTTGTCCCTGCTGCCTGGAATAGCGCCGGCAATGGCATCTTCCTGGCTTGAAGCTGCAGACCAGCTTCCATGGGTTTCCATGTTGTTTTCTGCGATCATGTAAAGGCCATAGATGTCGCAGAGCTCATATATCTTGGATGAGTTCTGATAGTGACTGGTTCTTATGGCATTTATATTATTCTTTTTCATGGTAAGGATATCTAAAAGAGTATCCTCATCTGATACTACACGGCCACTGTCGCAGCAGAATTCATGCCTGTTAACACCTCTGAACACAATACGCTTTCCGTTGATGAGCATGATTCCGTTCTTCATTTCAAAGCGTCTGAAGCCCACGTTCTGGCGTACTACTTCAAGGTCCTCTCCGTCTTCTCCCTTGATATGCAAAAGAAGCTGATAGAGCTGTGGATCCTCTGCGCTCCAAAGAACCGGATTCTGAACCTTCTCAGAGATCACAACTTCCTCATTATTAGCGACACTTCCCTTTACAACAGGATGGTTATTCCTCAAAAGCACGTAGTCAGTTGTTCCTGCTGCCCCATTGAGCTTAAGTGTTACTTCCAGCTCCGCCTCAGTAAGCTCCTCATTCAAAAGAGTCCTCACCTTAAGGTCATCGAGGTGAACTGCCGGAACAAGCTTTAAATACACATTTCTGTATATTCCTGAGAATCTAAAGAAATCCTGATCCTCCATCCAGCTTCCGGATGTCCATTTATAAACCTGAACGGCCATTTTATTTGTGCCCTCTTTGATAAATGGTGTCAGGTCAAACTCTGATGGTGTAAAAGTATCTCCGCTGTAGCCAACATATGCTCCGTTGAGCCAGAGTGCATATCCGCTCTCAACGCCCTCAAATACTACATGTATCTCTTTTCCATTCCAATCATATGGAACCTCGAAGTACTTCACATAGCTTCCCACAGGATTGAACTCTTCAGGAATCTGTCCAAGTTCAATGTCCTCGTGGCCATCCCATGGATACTGCACATTGATATATGCAGGAATGTCATAGCCTTCCATCTGCATATGAGCTGGAACATGGATATCGTCCCAGAAATTGCAGTCATAATCTTCCTTCTCAAAGCCAGCTATTGTAGCTCTATAGTTTTTTGCATAATGGAATTTCCAAAGTCCGTTAAGTGAAAGCTTAAGTGAGCTGACACCTGCCTCAAGCTCGTCACTGGAAGCGAAAGCCACATGATCAGAATGCGCAGGCAACACATTTTCTTTAAAAAACTCCGGGTCTTTTACCCTGTTAAAATCAAAATTCGCCATTACTAATTAACCCTCCGTAATATAGGTAATAAAATGATTTCCGTTATTTTCAAAAAGCTGCGCGGAATCATTCATTCCATATTTATAAACTGCACCGTTCATCGGATCCATGAGCACTGTATTGAGCTCATTAAATCCAATTACCAGCATAGCATCCCCATTATTTAAAAGACATATCACAGGAATATCCTGATTTACGTAGTAAAGCATTGTAGACAGCGGACATCCGTCAAGATCCAGGACTCTGGCATCAGTCAGGGAGTTCTCAAGGATCTGCTCAACGCCCATTCCATTAGCCAAAAGACCTTCCACATCCCTGTTAGTACCTCTAAACTGAAGCACCAGGTCAAGGCAGACTGCCACAGGATTCTGTGAAGTCATGTTCTCGTAGGTCTCTGCCATTCTGGTTATAGCCATTATCTGATTGGATCTTAAGAGATTTCCTTTTATCCATATGTATTCATTGCGATCAGAAGTGACTACTCCCGGAGCATCATTGGCATCAAGAACCGCCTTGGCAGGACTTGCATATATACGAACATCTCCGTCCAATCCGTAAACATAGTAAAGCGGATTTTTGTCGATATCTCTTTCTATCTTAATGTCCACATCTCTGTCACCCTCAAAGAGCGTCTGGTTAGGTGTAAGAACTCTGAGCTGCTTGGACTTTATCTCTGACTTTGTGGTGATCTGAACTATCTTCTCAAAGACATCTACAGAAGCCACATCTACTGTGTTATTGCCGCTCTCTACTTCCAGTGTATTCATTATCTGGTCGTCATAGGTGCTGACATAACCGGTGCCATCCTCGTTCTTTACAACTCTTGTTATCTTGAGCTGGTTGCCATTTACCGTGACGCCTGTGATGTAGATTCCTTCAGGCGCATATCTTTCCAGCAGATTTCCATCACTATCCTCAATCTTCAGGCAGTGTATAGCGTAGATAGGATTACCCATCTGATCGTTCAGAACATCCTGCTCATGGACAAGACCATATATCAGGTCTTCCCCCATAAAGCCCAAAAGAACTATAAAATCCCCATCATCTGCTGTGATCTCTGAAGTAGCTCTTGTGTTAAGGTTCATGAGCTGCAGACTCTTAAGGTCATCTTTCTGCCATGCTATGACATTTTGAGATTCAGATATCTTGTACTGACCTGTTCCAATGTCGTCAACCACAGACTTTCCAGTCTTTTCAATCAGATCGATCTCATAGACATTCTGATCAAGCATGCAGTAGAACATCTCATTGTTGCTGGAATATGCAAGTCTGTCAAAATAGCTCATGAGAATCTCAGGGGAGCTTGAGCTGTTTACAAAAATCTGCTCCTCCACAGCGTTTAAAGAGGAATTATAGTCATATACTGCAATTCCGACTTCTCCCTCATGAATTCCTCTGTTCATGTAACCGGCTACCGCAAATTTAACATTGCCGGCTTCATCTACGTTAAGGATCTTAATAAGGTTCTTATTCCATCTGGTCCTTATGTCATCGTTGTCGCCGTCATAGAAGCCAAAGATATAAGCGAGTCTGTTCTCAGAGTTGTTGAAAGCATAAAGTCTGTTTTCACTGACAAAAGCAAATGCCGTACCGCTGGCGCTCTCCATGAATTCAATATCAGGATCTTCAATTCCAAGAGCAATAGTATTTTTACCTACTGAATATGAATTATAGTCAAAGATATAGTTCATGGTTCTTTCAAAATTCAGCAGATACACTCTGTCAGATGTATATCTTACGCGATAATCCTCAACTATGTTGTAGGCTCTGGTATAGTTTCCATCCTTGAGAGCAACCCTGTACTGAAGCTCAATACAGGCAGTCTGTGAGTGGATATCTGTAATATAAACATCAGGGGTTGTGTGCTTGGTGATATTGAGGTCGCCCCATGTGACCTGACTGAAGCTGCTGTGGATATTTACCTTGTTAAAAGAAGTATTGTCTCCCTCTGAATTAGACTCAAGGTACTTCGAATATTCTTTTGCCTCAGTCTTACTAAAGGTGGCTTCAGAGAAACCAAGAACAAATGACAGGCACTCGTCAAGGTTGTACTTTGCGCCGCTCTCCTGCCATACAACTCTTGTATAATATCTGGCTGTGCCACTTTCAGTTTCCATGACAAAAACCAGCATGTACTCTGTATCAGCTGTGATCAGGTCTTTTAGCTGTATGTTTCCTGTTATGTAATCACTGTCCTCGGAGTAGTCAGTAAGCTGCGTATTCTCAATAAGTCTGCTTCCGTCGATGCTTCTAAGCTCAAAACCAATGTTCCATACCTTACTGCCAAAGGTGTTTATCTTAAAAGAAAAGCTCCTGTCACCCTCAACAGGAAAGACTGTCCCTCTCATATAGTTCACATCAACCTCAGACAGGTATCCGTGAAGAGGATCCACATCACCTTCATCAGTTACAAGGGTAACTACAGGAAGGGTCGCAGGCTGCATTCTTGCCGTCATATCCGCATTGTCACCGTTTGAAAGCTTACTCAGCACAAACACTGCAATAACGAATATTGCTATGGCATATATAGTTTTAATGATCGTAATTTTAACTAAATTATCTCGCATAATTGACTTTCATTTTTAATAATAGTAAGATTTTTCCAAAAGGAGGGCCCCTTATGGAAAAACCCATTCTTTATCGTAAACGCTTTATCCCGGATGAATGTCTTGAACTCAAAGAAGACGTCATCCTCGATCAAACTGATTCTTTCATTGTTACAAAGTGGCGCACCATTCGCCAAAGGTGCGACTTATCTCATGGTTATTCCTGTTATTATTTAGATCGCGGTTACAAGGTAAGCAAGTTCCTGAAAGAAGACGGGTCCCTGCTCTGCTGGTACTGCGACATTATTACCTATGACTATGATAAAGACAATAACAAGCTCCTGGTTATAGATCTTTTAGCCGATGTAAAGATATATCCAAACGGACTCATTAAGGTCGTAGATCTGGATGAGCTCTCTGAGGCTTTTGAGAAAAGACTCATTGATGAGAATCTTCTTAAAAAGAGCCTGCTCACATTGAACAGACTCTTAAATGAAATCTACGATAATGGCATTGAGTCCCTGATAGGTCCAATTGAAAACGTAATTGCCAAAAATAATCAGTAAAAAACATGTCCTCCGATGTTAATACCTGAAAGTCCAGGTACCGGAGTTCTGAAATAAACGCAATTCCCGACGTTGGAGTATCCTGTCATGGCTTCATCTGCTGCCTGATAGCAGGATGATGTAGCTCTTCCCTCTGCAAGTGCCAAGGCCAGCCTTCCGCTTGCAACAGGTGAAAACTGTTTGTTCTGATAGATGACTCCTACTACAGTATCAGGATACACAGAGCTAAGCACTCTGTTTATTACTACTGCGCCTACCGCAACCTTTCCTTCATAGGGTTCAGATCCGGCCTCGCAATATATAAGGTTGGCCAAAAGATATCTGTCGCCCTCAGCAAAAGTTACTTCTGAAATATCTCTCCACTTTGAAGCTGCTGCCAGTCTTGAGAGACGCATCTCCTCTGCAAGCTTTGCTTCAAGTGCCTTTATATCAGCTTCCTGAGCTTTGATCTGCGCTTCCAGCTCTTCTGCTTTTGCCTCCGCATCAGAAATATCATTAGCATACTGCTTGATAGATCCGGAGGTCTGGCTTACAAGGCCGGAAACTCTGCTCTGTTCAGCTTTTTCTTTTACCTGATATTCCTCGAGCTGCTCCATTTCGCTCTCGAGAGTTGCTTCTTTTTCCTCAATGAGCTTTCTGGTCTCGATATATTCCTCGAACTTTCTCTTATCATAAGCAGACAGCTCTTCGATAAAATGATTCTGATTGAGGAAGTCCGCAAAACTTCCCGCACTGAGGACCATGTCCCAAAGCATAAAGTTCTGTTTCTCATAAATAAACTGAACTCTCTTTTTCATGGATGCATACTGATCTGCTTCAGTATTTCTGGCAACTTCAAGCTCTGCCAGAGTATTCTCTATCTCAGTCTCTTTATCATCAATCTGCTCTTCAATTTCAGCCAGATTGTTACTTACTTCACTTAGCTGGCTGTTTAAGGAATTCAGCTGTCCCTGCAGAGAAGATTTTTCTTCATTCATCTCAGCAATGTCATCTTTTGTGTTGTCAAGCTCGTTCTGGGACTGCTGCTTTTTTTCTTTTGCTTCCTCAAGTTGCTGCTTTGTGGTCTGCGTAGCGTAGCTTTTGACAGGAAAAAGAGTCAGCGCCATGAAACAGGAAGCTGCTGCCAAAGCCAAAAATAAAGCTCTTTTTCTATATTTAGTTGTTATACCCCTGTCCCCTCTTTTTTTCATGCCGTCTTTTTATGGTCAAATTGTAATTTTTATACTTCTACCACTGGGCTGATACTGATAATACCTAACTCCTGCTGCATCAAACATCTTCTTGGAAGCTCTGGTTGATGCAGAAGAGCTGTACTTATCACTGTCATAAACGACTGTCTTTATGCCGGCCTGAATAATAGCCTTGGCGCACTCGTTACATGGAAAAAGAGATACATATATCTTGGATCCTACAAGGCTTCCGCCTCTGTAATTAAGGATCGCGTTGAGCTCGCTATGTGTAACAAAAGGATATTTAGTTGAAAGTTCATCCTCGCCGTCGCGCTCCCAAGGAAAATCCTCATCGGCGCAGCCCTTAGGGAACCCATTGTAGCCCATGGAAAGAATGTTGTTGTCCTCTGATACTATGCAGCTTCCCACCTGGGTGTTAGGGTCTTTAGATCTGAGGGCTGCAAGCTTTGCAACACCCATGAAATACTCATCCCAGGATATGTAGTCCTCTCTTTTCATGCGTCCTCCTTGAATACTTATTTCGTTCCGAAGATGCGGTCTCCCGCGTCGCCGAGTCCTGGTACGATGTAGCCGTGCTCGTTGAGCTTCTCATCGAGGGAGCCTACGTAAATATCTACATCAGGATGTGCTTCCTGCATTGCCTTGAGTCCTTCAGGAGCTGCAATGATGCACATAAAGTGGATGTGGCTGCAGCCTCTGTCCTTGAGCATCTGGATTGCTGCAACAGATGATCCACCTGTAGCGAGCATAGGATCTACTACGAAGATCTCTCTCTCTGAAATGTCAGCAGGCATCTTGCAGTAATACTCAACCGGCTTAAGTGTCTCAGGATCTCTGTAAAGTCCGATGTGGCCAACCTTTGCTGCAGGAATAAGTGCAAGCATACCGTCAACCATTCCAAGACCTGCTCTTAAAATAGGCACTACGCAAAGCTTTCTTCCTTTAAGTTCCTTAACTGTTGTCTTACAAATTGGTGTCTGAATTTCAACATCCTTAAGATTAAGATCTCTGGTTGCTTCATAGCAGATAAGCATTGCTATTTCACTGATAGTCTGTCTGAAGTCCTTTGTTCCTGTTTCGACTCTCCTGATCATTCCAATCTTGTGCTGAATCAGCGGATGATCCATAATAACTACTTTTCCCATATCTTCCTCCTGGTCTGTTTTATTAGTCTTCTATTTTTGATATTCTGCGACTGTGCTTTTCCATCTCTGAAAAAGGTGTGTCTAAAAATGTATCAACGATTTCAAGGGCCTGAACTTTTCCAATCATGCCACCGCCCATAGCAAGCATGTTTGCATCATTGTGCTCTCTTGTAAGTCTGGCTGTTGTCTTCTCAGAGCAAAGAGCGCATCTGATTCCTTTAACCTTATTGGCTACTATTGAAATACCAATTCCAGTTGTGCAGATTACAATTCCTCTGTCGCACTCACCACTTGCAACGGCCTCTGCAGCTGCTCTTCCAAAGTCAGGATAATCACATGAGTTAAGGTCATAAGTTCCAAAATCCTTATACTCAAGTCCTCTCTCCTCAAGATGCTTTTTTACAGCCTCTTTAAGCTCAAATCCGCCGTGATCACTACCTAATGCTATCATTTTTACACCATCCCTTACTATTATAATACAGTCGTCTCAATGTCAAAAGAACTACTTAAAGCACAATAACATTGTGACCTGCTGCTTTTAAAAGCCTGTTCATTATAGCCTGACCTATTCCGTTCTCGTCAAAAGACTCTGAGAACATCACGTCCACATTTTCATCATCGAACTCTCTTAATACCTTGAAAAGTTCATGAGCTATTGTACTTTCATCATCTCTGTTTCCAACGCTCTTTACTATATCAGCTTCATAGAGATTCTTGGTTGAATCTGTTCCTATTATTCCAACTCTCTTGCCTTCAGCTCTTGCCTCTTTTGCCTTGGAATTTATGTACTCTATTACTTTCTCCTGGCTTCCCTGAACTATTGCAAGGTCGCCCTTTGGAGCGTAGTGCTTGTATTTCATCCCAGGAGCCTTGGGCTTCTGAGTTGAAGTGCTGTCTATTATTGTTCTATCAATTGAAATTGTGCCAAGGACCTCTTTTAACATATCTGCTGTTATGTAGCCCGGTCTTAAGATCATGGGCTCATCACTTGTGAGGTCTACAATAGTGGACTCAAGGCCTATTCCAACCTGGCCTCCGTCGATTATCATCTCAATCTTACCGGAAAGGTCTTCCTCACAGTATCTTGCAACTGTAGGGCTTGGGCGTCCTGATGTGTTGGCACTTGGCGCTGCTATATATCCGCCTGCAGCATCGATAAGGCCAAGAGCTATCTTGTTGTTAGGCATTCTGATCGCTACAGTATCAAGGCCGCCTGTAGTCTCATAGGGTACCTTGTCATTTTTGTTCATTATCATTGTAAGTGGTCCCGGCCAAAAGGCAGCTGCAAGCTTTTTTGCAGCTTCAGGAACTTCTTTTACGATCTTTGCAACATCATCCATATTTGAAACATGGACTATAAGCGGATTATCAGATGGTCTTCCCTTTGCAGCGTATATTTTTTTGGAAGACTCAGGGTTTAAGGCATCTCCGCCAAGACCGTAAACTGTCTCGGTTGGGAATGCTACAAGGCCGCCCTTTTTCATGATATCTCCGGCTCTTTTAAGCTGTTTTTTAGCTTCTTCGTCTATATTACTTTCTTCTATAACTACAACTTCTGTTTCCACTTTCTTATTCCTCTACAAACTCAGCAATCTCATCCCATACATCGCTGGTCTCCATACCAATTGCCCACTCAGCAATTCCGGCAATACCGCTTGCTCTCATGGCATCAATCTTTTGACCTATTGAAGTAGCATCCTCCATCCAAATCTGATTCAAGGTTCCATCAGATGATGTAAACTCGCCGTAGTTCTGGCCTGCCTCTGAGTCCCACTCCATAGCGATTGAATGACTGCTTATATACTCCTTTGCAACCTTCATAGATACGGCTTCACTTGAAAGAACTCCGCCTGACGTATGCCAAATTCTGGTATAGAAAGGCACTGCATTGATAACCTTGGAAGCATCAACCTCTTTTAAGGTATTGATGATTCCGTTTTCTACATATGATAAAGAAGCAACTGAGCCAGCCTCTGCAGAGCCTGCATAATGCTCATCATATCCCATGATTATGCAGTAGTCTGCAACGATTCCCTGCTCTTCAAGATCATAGTAATCGTTGAAATTCATAGGTACATAATTGTCTATTGAAAAGACAAGTCCTGCTTTTCTGCAGGCAATTGAAAGCTCTCTGACCAGTTCCACAAAAGACTGTCCGTCTTCTGCTGCCACTGTCTCAAAGTCAAGGTTAACGCCGTCTGCTCCGACTTCCAGAGTCCTTGCAACTACATTTTCTATAAAGTTTGCTCTGCTGCTTGCATGAGTTATAACTTCTGAAGTGGAAAAACCATCTCCACCGGTGAAGTTGTCCACAAGGGCCCATACTTCAATGCCCATATTGTGGGCAGAAGTAACGTAAGCTGCAGAAGCAATGCTGTTAATATTACCATCATTATCTTTAAGAGCAAACCATGTAGGGCAAAGAACATTTATCTTTTTGGTGTTCTCAACATAAGGGATAAGTGTCTCGTTACCGGCGTAGCCACCAATATTGTGGAAGCCCAGGTTTATCTTGTGATCTCTTGTAAGTGAAGTATATTCTTCCGGAACGTAATCAGTTACAGGAATAGGACTAAATGTTGTCTCGTTCTCAAGTCTCTTTTTCTCAACATATCCTATGTAAGAATCTGCGCTCTTTACCTTCACCCAGTCCTCAAGCTCTTCGAGGATAACAACCGTGTCTCCTGCAGAAAGCTCCTCAAGGATCTCACTCTTTACACCGCCGCGCTTTCTGAGCTGAGTGTTCTTTTTAATTGTAGCTACCTGCTGATCTTCCCAGCTTGTTGTCAGCTGTATGTGATTAGGTTCGGTAAAAGCTTCGTAAGAAAAGTTGGTATATTTTTTTACATAATCAAGAGCGACAAGGAAAGTATCACCCTCCATTCTTGATATGATGTAGCCATCATCACCAGAGCCGCCCTCTGAATCTGACCAAGTGGATGTTCCAATCTCACTTGTTATTATCTTGGAAGCTGTTGTGTAAACAAGGGTACCGTCTGCCTGTCCGTAGTAGAATCTGTCGTTTAAGTACTTCTGTACTGAATCAAAGTCCATGTAATAGGTGTCATCTAAAAGAAATGCTCTCTCGCCTATTCTCTCGTTGCCAAGAATGATAGCAACATCACTGTCACCTGATATATCAAAATACTCGTTCAGATCTGCTTTCTCGTTGCTGTAAGAGTAATGCTGATACACAATCTGAAGTGCATAGATTCCTCCTATAATAAAAATAAGGGCGATTATAATAATCGCCGGAATCACCTTTTTCTTCATGTTCTAGCTCCTTTACAATCGCCCTATATTATATCAAACAATTAATCTTACGTCATTATGAAAGTATCTTATCCAATCATTACATTATATGTATGTTCATGGCGGGGTAGCCTCTTTATACAATTGATTGTTTTTTTGGATTTCAAAAGCCAAAAGGATTTTTATATGTGATAATTCCTTATCTCAATGTTTTGATATGTTTCTTTCAAATTGACATATATTAATATAGTAAGATGCCAACGCCAAACCCTGTCTTGTAGCCATATTTTCTTATACAAAATATGGTATAATAGTATTAGGAAATACTACATTTGTTAATGCTCTATGTTGTTGGTAAAAATTTACTCGTTAATTGGGGATTTTATTTCGAAACTAAACATAAGACATCTATGAATGAATCATAGAAAAAAGAATAGTAGAAAATAAATAATACCCTGGATTAACCGCCTCCTTTCCGGGTTCATATACTCGGCGAGGCATCTCACAAGAAAACATGATAGCATTAAATTCTTAAGAAATACCGTCGAAAATTCTTAAGATTTTCTTAAGATTTTAATTGCATAAAACCTATTGTGTATCTTTAAATTAAATAGTAAAATAAGCCGATATAAGTATTGACATAGGATACCATTTCACTTAGTATCTATGTATTCCAAAGTCAGGAGGTAAGCATCATGAAGATTGAAAAAGTCAATGATCACCAGATTCGATGCACCCTTACCAGAGATGACCTTGCGAAACGCGACCTTAAGATCACAGAGCTTGCGTATGGAACTGATAAAGCAAAAGAGCTTTTTCAGGACATGATGCAGCAAGCCAATTTAGAATATGGCTTTGATGCAGAGGATACTCCTCTAATGATTGAGGCAATCCCTATCAATTCTGAGTGCATTGTTCTTATCATCACAAAGGTAGATGATCCGGAAGAACTTGACACACGTTTTTCCAACTTTGCTCCTTCAGTTCATGAAGATGACGAAGAGGATGAGGACTACGACGAGTATGACGAGGACGAATATGAGGACGAGGAAGAAGATGTCTCCAGTCTTTTCAAAAGACTTCAGCACAGCAATATGTCCGATTTCCTGGATGGACCTCTTAGTTCATCTCCTCTGTCAGATTCCAAAAAGGTAAAAGAGAAAACCTCAGGCGCTCGCAAAAAAGGGCAGCCAAGCAGAAAAGGTTCAAGGATCTTTTCCTTTGACTCACTGCATGAAGTCATGAGATTCTCAAGTATAGTAAGCAGGAAATTCAATGGTACAAACACCCTTTATAAGAATGAAGCAAACGGTAAGTTCTATCTGATACTTCATCAGGGTGATATCGAAGATGGATTATTCGCCAACATCTGTTCTCTACTTACAGAGTATGGCAAGACAGAAATAGGAAGCACTGCTACACAGCAGTTCTTAGATGAGCATTATTCTATAGTTATTCCTGATAATGCCATCCAGACGCTTTCTAAGATTTGATCTTTAATTTAATTACTGATTCAAAAAAGACCGGTTCTTTCGAACCGGCCTTTTCTTTTATCTTTATTTTCTTATTACTGCTTTCCGTAAAGTGTAACAAGTTTTTCAAGATAAGCTCTGTGCTCCTTAGCATGCTCAGCTGCCATAGCATTGAGCTTAGCTGCTCTCTCAGGATTCTTGAGCTTAAGTGAAAGGTAACGAACCTCACCATCAAGGAAGCTCTGGAAGTCCTCTGTAGCTGGCTTAGAATCAAGTGTGAACTTGTTCTCTGCCTGAGGATTGAATCTGAACATATCCCAATATCCTGTAGCTACAGCCTTCTTCTCCTCATCCATAACCTTGTTC